>Ga0302296_1003014_pt1 | contig 11007 bp, 9 predicted proteins | sample III_Fen_N3_1_FD_194546 | JGI IMG/M metagenome (GOLD analysis project Ga0302296, IMG submission 194546) | Peat permafrost microbial communities from Stordalen Mire near Abisko, Sweden - III_Fen_N3_1 | ecosystem: Environmental > Terrestrial > Soil > Wetlands > Permafrost | place: Sweden: Abisko... | reverse complement strand
GAAACTTGGTTAGGAGATGGATTTTTCCCTAACGGGGATATTACATTATCCCGCATCCGGGTTGTTTCATTAAATCCGGATTAAAAGTGAGGTATGTCAAATGAAGAATTCCTCATTGTTTTCATACAACCGAAGACGATTTTTGAGTGCTGTAATTTCGTGCTGCATGTCGCTCACTTTTTGTAATAAATGAGAAATGGTTTCGATCCCTCCCAGGTTAATATCGAGGTCGTAATAGAAGCCGACAATTTTCTCCAGCTCTTTCAGCTGGCTAATGTTGATATACCCCGTTTCTTCAATCGTTGTTACTTCGATCAATCCGGTTTCCTGCAACAAACTGATAAATGAAACTTCAATATTGTGGTTGGTGCAAAATTCGTTGGCTGATATGAAATTTTCCTTATACATGGGGTCTTATTTTTAAAGGTTTAACATTTAAAACTGTTTAAAATGTAACGGTTTCGTTGTTCAAAGTACCTGTTTAAATTCATTTTTTTAAAGATACGCATAATCCGTTCACGTACCACGTTTTATTCTTTTTAAGGTTAAATGAAGACCAATTAGTCTTACTTTTTTGACCTTAAATCTTTCAATGTAAGATTTTATAATACCTTTACTGAATGAAAGTGATAATATTCTCTGTTTTATTCCTTCTCATACCCGCCGTAAACAACGCCCGTATGTCTGAATCTGGCTCCGGAAAAATGGCCAATTTTGATACTTATTCTGTCGGTAACCTTGCCGAAACCGGATTATCCAGGGATGTTTTCAACCTTGCAATCAAAGGGATGAAAAAACTGGATACCAACGGCCGATTGCAAAACCCAAATATTATCACAATTGCCGACTATTCGCAGTCGAGTAATAAGAAAAGGTTGTATGTCATTGATTTAAAGAACAAAAAACTATTATTTAATACTTTTGTGGCACATGGCCGAAATACTGGTGATGAATATGCCAAATCATTCTCGAACAAGGAAGGCTCTTTAAAAAGCAGCCTTGGCTTTTACATCACCGAACATCCCATCATCGGATCACATACCGGATTTTCATTGCTGCTCGACGGCGTTGAAAAAGGGTTTAACGACAATGCGCTCAGACGTGCGATTATTATGCATGCAGCTGATTACGCTACCGAAAATTTCATTAAAAGATTCGGAAGACTGGGCCGGAGTTTGGGTTGCCCCGCACTTCCGCCCAACCTGAATAAGCTGATCATTGAAACAATAAAAGGAGGAACGTGTCTGTTTGTTTATAATCCTGATAACGCATATCTTACCAAGTCGTCGTTACTTAATTAACCCATAGACATCTTTCAGAAAAGTCACTTTGTTGCCAACAACTTTTACCGGCATGTAGATTAAAAAGGTCGGTATTTTCGCGGGCAGCATCATTGTTTTCGATTCTGTGTCTTTCTTCGCGTCATTAAACTCATCCCTGTCCAGTTTTACCTTAAGTATTGCATCTGCCAGTTCGAACGGTTTCTCTAACCGGACACATCCATGACTTAGATATCTGAATTTTTTCGAAAATCCACTTGGCATATTTGTGGAGTGCAAATAGATACTGAACGGATCCTGCAAATTGAATTTCAATACCCCAAGTGCATTCCCTCTACCGGTAGCCTGGCGGAAGAAATAAGGGAAGTTTCGTTCGGTATATTTACCCCATTTCAATTTTGATTCATCCAATGCAATTCCCTTGGCATTGACCACTTCAAATTCTTTCTGTTTCAGGTAATTCCTGTTCTTCTGAACTTTGGGAAGGATTTCAGTAACCGCAATTTCGTGAGGTACATTCCAGCTTGGGAAAGTTACAATGCTTGTAACATAGGAAGCAATCGTTGGCGTCTGGTTTGTTTTCATCCCAACCACCGATTTCATTTTTATCACAGGCAATCCATTCAGGTAATAGGCCGCTTCTGTTGTCGGAATATTTACCAAAATGTATTCTGAATGGTGATTAATATTGAAATACCTCCGGTAATTCATGGCAAGGACCACTGTTTTATATTTTAATGTCGCCTTCGTCTGTATCGAATCGTGTAAATATTTTTTCAATACCATGTAATCGGCATCTTTGCAATCCATCGTTTCGACAATTTTGGAAACGGGGTCTTTTGACATCGAATTCATTAACTGGCTGATGTAGACAGAATCACGCGAGACGCTTATTCCATCGTAATCGAATTTGATGTTGCCTTGCTGCAATTCTTTGATGAAATTTAAAACCAAACTGGTTACCTGCTTGTCTGTTTTTTCATTTGACGGATCATTTGACTGTTTTGCGCTGGCCAATACCGAGCGAATCTGAAGCGTTTGAACCTGATCAGAGGCTATACCATATTCATCAGATGCTTCAATCGCCCTGATCCATTCACCTGCCCGTTTAATATTGTTTTCAGATGAGAACCAATATAAAGGTGCCGGATTGATGGCATAAAATTTCTGAACCATCGAAGAGTCATTCTTCAGGATTGTTGGTTTTGCAAAACTACTTGCGGCCAGACAACTGATGAAGAATAAAGAAATGAGTATTCTGTTTGACGCAATGTGTTTTTTGTAAGACATATAGATTTTGGGTTGATTGAAAGCTATTTTTTAATATTACGATTTTGATAATTGGGTAAATAAGTCTTTCTGCTTTTCGTTTAAATTTGTGGGAATTTTAATGTTAAAGGTCACATAAAGATCACCAAATTGCCCCTTTGCCTTGTAAACTGGGAATCCTTTACCGGTTAGTTTTACCTTGCTTCCATTTTGCGTTTCGGGTTTGACCTTAAGTTTTACTTTTCCGTCCAATGTATCAATGGTGAGTTCCCCACCAAGAATTGCAGTATATAAATCAAGATCAACCGATGCATATAAGTTGTTGCCCAGTCGTTTAAATGTTGGGTGGTTGGCAATCGAAAAGGTAATGTACAAATCACCATTGGGTCCACCATTGATTCCTTGTCCGCCATGTCCGGTAATCTTGATGGTTTGCCCGTTTTCGATACCGGCAGGGATGGTAATTCTTAAGTTTTGTCCGTTTACGTTTAATGTCTGCTGGTGAGTTTCATAAGCATCAACGAGATCGAGATGTATTTCAGCGTTATAATCTTCGCCACGATATTTAGCCTGTCTGCCTCTTCCACCACCTGCTGCTCCACCAAACATAGATGCAAAGAAATCGGAAAAATCTCCTTCATTTTGTGCTCCTGAAAACCTTGTTCCGCGCGAATCTGATGATTGTCCCTGGTATTGTTTGGCTTTTTCGAATTCATCCGCATGCTGCCAGTCCTTTCCGTACTGATCGTATTTCTTACGTTTGTCCGGGTCGCTCAATACTTCATTCGCTTCATTGATTTCCTGAAAATTCTTTTTCGCATCTTTATCATTCGGATTTAAGTCAGGATGATACTTCCGGGCTAATTTCCGATAGGCATTTTTGATGTCTTTTGGAGTTGCCGTCTTTTCTATTCCTAAAACTTTATAATAATCGATAAACATGATAATGATATTTTAATCAGTCAACTAAAGTAAGCGAAAAAAAAGAAATCTTAATGTTTTATTCGTCTTTTTTCCAAATATTCATAACACAAATATGACCATCTCCGGATTGGAAAGTATTATACATTTCCGGAAATAACTTACATAATTCACGCTTTTTCAACGGTGCCTGGGTTAATTAAGATTGAACCCAAAAGGGCAGAGAAAAGGTATTCTCTTTTCTCCGCCCTTCATTATTTTGATCCTCCTTTAACGTAGTTTGAGAACAGATCAGAAATCTGCCATTTTAGGGTGCAATCCGCAGATTTTGAATGCGAAAATAATAGATCAGAAAGCCTTAGTCATTTATGATTGGTTCCTTCGAACCACTTCTGATCTCATCAAAGAAAGGTGTACTTTTAACTTCTACACATTTTACTGCATATAGGTAAAGAGCTGCTGACCATGTTTGCCAGTCTTGTCCCATTGGTTGACCATCCTGGGCTTTTATCCATTCGTTGAAGCCATAATCTACTGTTTCGTAGTGGGCAAGCCTGATCAGTTCAGTAAGTGCAACCAGTTTTTGTTCGGCAAGTTTATATTTCTTCGCCGCAACCAGTGCCGCAACATAAAAGCCACATATAAATGGCCAGATTCCGCCGTTATGGTATTCACCCGGATTGTTGTAGACTGCATATCGTAACATCCAGTCAGGATCTTCGGGTTTTATATAAGGGAAGAAATTAGGAGGAAGATCAACTGCCAGTTCACCCTTCGCTCTCATTTCCTTGCACTCTTCTTCGATCCATGCAATCATCTCTTCTGCCCTTGAAACAGTAGCTAAGCCGGAGAGAATGGCGAGACTATTCCCAAGCAGGTCAAATCGTTCGCTACTATGGATTTTATAAGACCAGAATGCAAAATAAGGTTTGTGTTTTACTACCAACCCTTCGGTTACATGATGATGAACTGAGTCTGGCGCAATTGTAAACCGGCTCATATCGTGGCGCATCTTTTCCGCCCTCTCGTCATGTCCCAATATCCTGAGGTAACTATACACCACTGTATTCACAAACAGTCCATAACCGGTGACCCATTGTTCGTCACGCCAATCACTTGTAGGCTGTTGGGCAACCAACTGCCGGTCTGATGGACTTTGATATTCCATCCAGACCAATGCTTTGCTTACCGCTTCTTCCAAAAAGTCAATTCTTCCTGTTACTTTTCTGAAAATGCCGACTGCGAGCAAAAACAATGGTGTTGTATCGCTTGATCCGCGATCTTCTTTGTCATGTACGAGGGAAGGGATATGACCTCTTAAGGTTTGATTTTTTGCAAGTGTTTCTAATACTGTTTTTATGCTTTCGATCAGCTTTTTATTCTCCGAAACAGCAATTCCCAATATTGAAAACATCAGGTCTCTTGTATATGGCTCAGGATATCCCCAGCCAGCTGTGCGTGGAAGTCCATGGAAAGGACCATGCGCATTGTGAAGCAGCACTTCCAGGGCGGCCTTCTTCGCCTTTTCTATCTCTTGCCAGTTTATAGGTTTCATCTGTTAATAATTTATTTTATAGCGCCAGATGGAATTCGCATGAAGTTTATTATCATTTCGATTTGTGATTGCGAAATCATGCTCATTTCATGATACTAAATTGCTAATTAGTTAATAAACTAATGGAGGGATTCGTAAAATACGAGTCCTTCCTTATTAGTATATTAGCCTATTAGCATGTTATTTTATCCCTAATTTATCGCTTATTATTCGAACAAAGTTTTTGGCAACCACGCGGTAATCAAAGAATTCAACAGCGCGTTCTCTTCCTGCTTTGCCCATTTCTTCACGTAGTGGCTGATTGGTCATCAGCTCCATCAGATATTTTGCAATATCATCTACACTCGCACGGTAATCGACTGTTCGAGGTTGATTAAATATTACCTTGTGTTTGTTCTCGAAACCCGATTCACTGCCAAGAATTACTTCGTCAACGACTATTTGTCGGGCAACCTTTGCCATAAACGCGGTTTTACCCTGAATAAGTGTATCGAGCATTCCCATTGCATTGATTCCAATTACTGGTTTGCCGCATGCCCCGGCTTCAACTTGCGGCATTCCGAAACCTTCGAGCCTTGATGGAGCAGCATAAATATCGCATGCTCCAAGCAGGTAGGGCATAAAATTGCGGGAAATTGTATTGGTGGCATAGAACACATTCTTTTCAATACCCAACTGTGTGGCCATTTCAAGGTCTAAAAGGTTTTGAACTTTGGTTCGTGGTTGTGGCCATACCTTGCAGACATATTTCCAATTGGGAGCTTTCTTATCTATGATGGCTAACGCCTGCATTACTTCCTGTGCCCCTTTTGAGGCAGCATCGCCGCCAATTGTAAGGATCATGATTTGTTCAGGAGTAACACCCAATGCTTCGCGCACAGCCAGTATCTTCGGATCATTCTTATCAAACGGTTTGAATGAGTCAGTGTCGCAGCCTACAGGTAATACTTCAATTTTACTTGCCTCAATGCCATCGCGGATATACATCTCTTTAACCCAGTTAGAGGTTACCAATATAAGTGGAAGTGCATTTAAGATCTCCTGGTAGTTGGCAATATAACCATCGGCGACAAGCCATGGGACGGGTTGTATCCCAAATCGCTGGGGATGAAGCACCAACTGTGGTGTGTGCCCCCAGTAACCGACTCCAACAACTACATCCGGTTTGTACCAGCGATAGTACCATTCTTTTTCTTGTGCTGATTCAAAATGAACGGCATGAGTGTCAACACCCATTTCTGTTAATCCCTTATAAAGCAAATCTCCCTGTGTTGCAAGGCCACCCGGTGAAGGTGGGTAATCGTATAATACAAGTACTTTCATTAGAAAAATATATTAAAAAGGTTCTTATTCGTCAGAAGCTTTTTCCTTTCTGTTTCTCATGCTTTTGAAAACCAGATGAAGATGAGTTTATGATGTTTTTTTATTGGTCAGCCAATGCATTGCATCTTCTGAATTTGTAAATTGCCAGAAAGATTCGCCTTTTGGAGTTGTTTGTGCTTCCCAACTCTCCTTATCGTATCCGTAATGATCCGTAATGATGCTGTATTTCCTTAGCCAGACGGGTTTGGTCAACAGCCGATATATATTAGCCGATTCAATGGGTCGCGGATAATACTCTTTATTACCATCTTCATAAGCAAATGACCAAAGTTCACCGGCAGATATTTTATTTGCGTGCCAGAGTTTGATTACGGCTGTAGCTATTTCTTCGTGCCTTATATGCCGGGTATATTCTCCGGATGGGCTATGAGAAATGATTAAATCGTAATGCTTTGCAGGTAATAATTCCAATATTGCCTCTTCAACCTCTTGTTCATCCAATGGCTTTTGTTCTGGTCCATCATCAAGATCCCCCATCTTTCCATTCGCTCCGAGCTTTTTCAGCTCATTAAAAAACTTAGGAGCACGGTCGGGATCGCTTGCCCTGCAAAGCGATATGACAAATACTTTCCATGATGGATGGCTGAGAAGGGTTCCTCCTGTCCATAATATTTCATCATCGGGATGGGCAACGATAACCGCAACTGTTTTTATTTCTTTACTATCCATTTTCTGAACGCTGTAATTAAAACCTGAGACAAATGCACATTGACTAATTTTTCGGGGCAGCTGAATAAATGCTTTTCCTTTGTTTTGAGTTTGTTATAATATGATGTAACGCAACTTTAGGTTGCTGATCAAAAACCTGGTACTTTTCGATAGTAAATCTTGCCATGAGATAACTTTCAGTTGATTCTGCACCCTGATTAAGATTTACGTTATGCTCTTCCAATCCGTCATAACAACCACCTGTGCAAGGATTGTAAATGATCTGATGCAGGCGGTTATTGCCTAAGAACCAATTGAAAGCAACAACGAGTTTGCTCTTGTAATCTTCGTTGCCAAATACGTCGTAAAATTTACTTAAGGTCATGATGGTACCGGTTACATCAATGGGTTGTTCACCAAATTTGCCGGCATCCTGTCCTTTTTGTAACCAATTTTTATTAGAGATTACCTCTATCCCATTTTCATTATATGTTTGCGACAACAGAAAACTAAACGAGGACAAGGCAATCTCTTTATATATTGATTTTCCTGTTATTAACCAGGCATATAACAGGGCTTCGGGTAAAATACTATTGGCATAGGTTAAACAATCTTCGAACCATTCCCAATCTTTGGAAGACTCTTGCTTGTATATCTTCACCAATCTGTCTGCCAGCTTTTCCAAAAGCTGTGAATTTTCGACAGTTTCTGATTTACTGTCATAATAATATAATCCCTTAATGGCAAAAGCCATCGCTCTTGGCGAATGCATTACTTTAATATGAGGAAATGCTTCCTGGATAATTGTCTTTGCCTTTGAAATTAGTTTGGCGGGCAATATTGCCTTTTTTGAAATGAGATATCCCAATGCTTCGATAGCCCTGCCATTGGCATCATCCAGATTAGTATTATTCTGATCTGTAAATTTCTTATCTTTATCGACATAGTTTAAGAAATGACCGGCAGGTTGCAAACAGTAATTGATAAAATTCAAATACGTCTGTAAATAAGCTAAATCTGATTTATCTGCAGTCAATTCATAATGCATACACATTGCCGTTAAGGCTCTCGCATTGTCATCCAATGTGTATCCGGATTCAAGATCGGGCTGATTAATCTTCGAAAACTGAATCATTCCGAAGTCAGTTGTCATATGCTTGATATGTTCAAGGTTAATTACAGGGAGATTATACCTGATTGTAATCTTATCCTCTGCAATTTTCTTGAATAACATGGCATGAGCAACAGCTGAATTTTCCCATGCTGTTGAAACAATCTTCTGTAATGTATTTATTCCGATATGCCTGCGTAACGGTTCATCATTTAGCAATTTAATAACTCCCGCAGCCAATTGATCTGACTTGCGGAAATCGAAAATTATGCCTGTATCCTTTGTTAATACTTCTTTTGCATGAGGAATTGGGGTTGATATGATAGGGCAGCCGCAACTCATTGCATAAGCAAACGTACCACTCACTGCCTGGTTGGGATCATTGGTTGTAAAAAGATAAATATCTGTTAATTGCAGGTATTCGAGTAGCTCTGGCAAGGCCAGATAGCTGTTGATGAACCTTACATGATGCTCGAGTCCCAGTGCTTTCACCTTTGCTTCAAGCATATCTCTGTATTTTTCTTTTTCCCACTTCACAACCTCGGGATGGGTCTTGCCAATTATAAGAAATATAACTTCAGGGTTTGTTTTTACAATAGCAGGTAGTGCATCGAGTGTGGTTTCGACGCTCTTGCCAGCACTAAGAAGGCCAAATGTTGTAAGAACCTTGCGCCCTTTCAAGCCATATTTCTCCTTCAAAAATGCTTCGCTTAAATGTTGTACCAGATGAGTCCCATGTGCAATAACTGCAATCTTCTGCTCAGGGACTTCATAATCTTTTATCAGTATTTGTGCCGAAGTATTCGTCATCACAATGATTGAACGACAGGCAATAGCAATATTTTGAACCTTTTCTTTCAGCAATACATCAGGGGAAGGGAGAACTGTATGAAAAACGACAACAATTGGTTTTGTCATCTCATAAATGAATCTCAGAAAAGCTTCTTCCTGTTCATGATAAAAGCCAAACTCATGCTGAATTAATACAATCTGTATTTGTTTGTCGCGATTTATTGTTTGAGCCAGCTTCAGATATGATTTGGCATCAGTAGTATCAAGGACATATTTTACTTCGTCCGGATAATTAAAGCCCGACTTTCCCGCTTCAAGGGCACATACCTTTAAAGAAAATGATTTATCGAATTTGTTATTGAGTGCTTTTATCAAATCCTGCGAATAGGTCGCGATGCCACATTCACGGGGAGGATAGGAAGTGATCACAAGAACCTCAGCCAGACCATTTGCGTGACCACCTGTCGAACCACTTTTGACATTTATTGAATTAATTGCGAGATATTCAGTATTTTCTATGACGAATAATTCAAGTGGATGTTTTGTTTTGTTCTCCATTTGAATTGAATTTGTTTTATTTTTCATATTTTGAAGAATAAGTAATTGATTGGCCGCTAACCCGGATTCTTATCCCAAAGCTCAAGCATTCCGCTTATTAGCAACACTATAGTAAATGAATAAAGTATGGCCAGACATGGCCGTTCCGGTAGGAAATACTACTGAACCTTACAAATAAATTACAGTACTTATTTACATTACAAATGTGGCCATCTCTATACTGAAAAGTCTTATATATTTCATTAAATAACTTACATAATTCACACCTTTTTCAGCGAAAGAGTTTTTAATATTCCTGTGAATTTAAGTTGGGACCATGAAATAGTGGGAGTAGAGTAAAGCGTATGCAAAGTGGACGAATTAAAATCAGGCCGAATTGGAATGCAACGTCGGTTAAAGGATAAAGTGGAAAGGTTAAAGTGTATAGAACGAGTCATCTGCTAATTTTGAAAGTAAACAAAGGTTGAACAATTTAGCATTTATCCTTTTGCCTTTGGTTTTTGAACTTTAACCTTTGGACTTTAACCGTTGAATCACACAGTTCTGTTCAGTTACAACGCAGTTCGACGCTTCACCTGAAACACGCTCATTGGATAAAAAGGAAGGTATAACATATTGGTCTCCTGCAGCTTTGAAAATCGCCAAACACAATTGCATTTGGTCATTTACAACAATGAAAATAAGCAAACAGGATTTCATTTGGTCATTTACAACATTGAAAATAAGCAAACAGGATTTCATTTGGTCATTTACAACATTGAAAATAGGCAAACACGATTTCATTTGGTCATTTACAACATTGAAAATAGGCAAACACGATTTCATTTGGTCATTTACAACATTGAAAATAAGCAAACAGGATTTCATTTGGTCATTTACAACATTGAAAATAGGCAAACACGATTTCATTTGGTCATTTACAACATTGAAAATAGGCAAACACGATTTCATTTGGTCTCCCACAACTTTGAAAATAGGCGGAAGCAACCGGAATTTAAAGGTAACAGAACTGTTCCAAAACGGGAAATCTGAAATTTGGTAAATACATGCTTGCATTTCCATTTTTCCGCATGGAACAGCAACTGATGGATACAATCAGTGGTTACCTTGTTATATTGTTCCAACTATGCTAACGATCTTCAATCCTTTGCTTGAAATGAGACTTTACGCCTTTACGATCATTTTGCCTGTATTTTCGCCTTTAAATAATCCGAGCAGGGCGGTTGGTAATTGGTCGAAACCTTCAACAATTGTTTCTGTATATTTTAGTTTTCCTTCCTTTATCCATAGTGCCAATTGCTGAATCCCTTCGGGGAAACGGTTTTGATAGTTGCCCACAATAAAACCTTGCATTAATACACTCCGGGTAAGTAGCATGGGCTGTAAACGGGGTCCCATTGAGATCTTTGCACTCTCGTAAAGCGAAATCTGTCCGCATAAAGCAATCCGGGCGTGAAAGTTTAGGTTATTTATAACTGCGTCGGAGATTT
>Ga0302296_1003010_pt1 | contig 11013 bp, 8 predicted proteins | sample III_Fen_N3_1_FD_194546 | JGI IMG/M metagenome (GOLD analysis project Ga0302296, IMG submission 194546) | Peat permafrost microbial communities from Stordalen Mire near Abisko, Sweden - III_Fen_N3_1 | ecosystem: Environmental > Terrestrial > Soil > Wetlands > Permafrost | place: Sweden: Abisko... | reverse complement strand
AATCAAGTAACTTTTTTGTTGCCCTTGCGAGCCGAATCGCTTGATTGGGTGTTGTTCTATTTTAAACAGCACATCATCTTTGTGCACACCCACTGTAGTGTATTGCACGCGACTGTCTTTGGGTTGCGCTTGTTGCAATAACTCGTCGAATGAACCGGAATGAAGCGCCGATTGGTACTCCATGGAAACTGCTTCTTCTCCACCCGAAATCCATTGGTAATACCGCTGAAACAAGGGAATAAATGCTTCGATGAAACTGACGCGTTTGGCGTAAATGGCATTTCCGTAGCGCACCAATTGTACGTCCCAAATTTCCATTGATTCACGATCAAAAAATCCGTTTTCGTATTGTTGTTTCAACAGCGCATTGCGTTGATCCAAGACCTTGTTGTATTTCTGGAGATCGTCCAAATAAGCGCGATCAAATTGACTAATAATGCCATCGATCCACTTGCGGCGCACCTCACTCCCTTCCGAAATCAAATCGGCATCGTAGGGAGAAATCATCACTACCGGAAATTGCCCGATGTGATCGGCTAGTTTATCGTATTCTTTTTTGTTCTTTTTGAAGACTTTTTTTGCTCCGGCTTTTACACCGCAATACAGTGAATGCGTGGCATCTTGTTTCACCCAATCGCCTTGTATCACAAAAAACTGTTGCTCGAAGCGAATGTTTTGGCGATCAATCGGATTAAGGTACGAACGACACATGCTCAGGTAATGTACAGCATCCAACACGTTGGTTTTACCTGCTCCGTTTCTGCCAACAATACAATTCACGCCATCAACCAACTGAAATTCGGCTTCTTCGTGATTTTTGAAATTGATCAATGACAGGGACTGGATGTACATGGTACAAAGGTAGCTAATGAGTTCCTAAGTTCTAAGTTTCTAAGTTTAGAAATCATCCCGCCAACTGAAAAACTTACCAACTTATAAAACTTACCAAACTGATAAACTCACGAAACTTGGCAACTCAAAAAAAATGGCAGAATAATTGTACTTTCGACCTTGAATGAGATTCATTCCCATAATTGAAACATACCATGCGCGCACTTTTCCTTTTTCTTACAATCGTTTCTATCCTAGCCGGCTGTCATACCTCCAAAGAAGCAACTGCTGGCAATTCGGTTCTTTCAATCAAACACGGCACCAGTTTCGGACATTGCCGAGGTTACTGCATTAAAGAAATTCGATTTACACCTTCATCGGTTGTTTACAACGAGTTGAGTCGCGATTCGCTTAATTTCCCGGTGAAAGAGCATTCCGGAGATTTTAGCCAGGCGCAATTGGATGAATTAACCGCAAAGATGGACTGGAAAAAATGGGAAGCATTAGACAGCATTATCGGATGTCCTGATTGTGCCGACCGTGGTGCCGAATACCTCATCATCAGTACCACTTCCGGAACCAAAAAAGTACTTTACGATGCGTATTCCACGCCAGAAGGTTTGGAAAACATCCTAACGATTATTCGCGAAAAACGAAAAGTATTTGAACGCGAAGAACAGAACAAAGGTGAATGATAAAACAGGCATTTTTCATTCTATTTTGTGTCAACAAAGTCAATAATAAGACAATTACTTTAATTGTAATGTGAACCTTTCAACACATGGGTTGTAAGACTTACAAAACCCATTGTCATGAAAACATTTGTTTCTCTTTTAGCATGTTGCCTGGGCTTGTTGAGCAATGCACAAGTGCAACAACCTACCGTCATTAATCCGGGAGTGGCTTCTCCTCCTCCAACAACTGCAAAAAAAATACAGATTGCCATCCTTTTTGATACTTCAGGTAGTATGGACGGTTTGATCGAACAAGCCAAAACAACCATATGGCAAATCGTAAATGCTGCTTCGCAGTTACGAGTTGACGGTGCCACACCAAAACTTGAAATTGCCTTATACGATTACGGTAATACAACGATTTCAAATCCGCGTTATGTGCGCAAACATGTAGATTTAATCAGCGATTTGGATTCTATTTCGGGTAAATTATTCGGGTTGTTTACGAATGGTGGTGACGAATATTGTGGTGCCGTCATTGAAGATGCGATGGCAGAACTGAACTGGAGTACCGATCCACAGGATTTGAAAATCATTTACATCGCCGGAAACGAGCCGTTTAATCAAGGTCCTGCAGATTACAAAGTTGTTCTCAAAAACGCAGCAACCAAAGGCATCATTGTCAATACCATTTATTGCGGACCTTACGATCAAGGAGTTCGTGAATTCTGGTACGACGGTGCGTTGATCAGCCAAGGAAATTACTTTAACATCGAATCGAACCGCGAAGCATTCAGCATAGAAACTCCGTATGATAAAGAAATCAACACTTACAACGATTCGTTAAACACAACCTACATGGGTTATGGTTCTGTAGGTGAATACCGTATGGAAAAGCAGGTAAATGAAGACAACAATGCAGGTTCGAAAGGAGTCTCCAACAAATCGGAACGCGCCGTTTCAAAATCCAATGGCAATTACGACAATTCAAGCTGGGATTTGATTGATGCCCAAAAACGAAAAGACTTTAAACTCGATGATCTGAAACAAGACGAACTTCCGAAAGAACTACAAGGTAAAACGCGCGAAGAACAAGAAAAAATCATTGCTGAAAAAGCTGCTAACCGTTCCAAATACCAAGAGAACATCAATGAACTGGCAAAAAAACGCAGTGAGTTCATTCAGGTAGAAAAAGAAAAACGCGCATTGGAAAGTGGTCAGGAAGATCTAGGTTCTTCGATCATTAAATCAATGAATGTTTCCGCAGAAAAACAAGGCTACACAACCGGTAAATAACAACACTACATCCGTTCAGAAGAGCTCGTTAGTCCAAGTAATTAAGGATTAACGGGCTTTTTTGTAGTTTTGAATATGGAACAAGCCATCGTTACCTACACAACTCCGGTTGTAAAATTGCATTACCTTAATTACGTTGTGATTGAAGTACCGCCCGCTATTCTGGATCAACTTCCCGGAAAATTTGAAAAAGGAAACTACAATCAACGCCTCATCATTCGCCTCGATAATACCATTGAATGGCAATGCGGATTATTGGCTATGGGTGAAGGAAGTGCCTGTGTCACTATTCAAAGTAAGCGTTTAAAGGAACTAAAGAAGACTATCGGCGACGATGTGGAAGTGCGATTCTTTAAAGATGAATCAACCTATGGTGTTGAAGTTGCAGAAGAAATAGCCGAGTATTTGGCTCAGGATCCTGAATCTTTTCGCAGGTTCAGTTTACTTACCCCAAGTATGCAGCGTTACATTTTGAATTATGTCACTACGGTGAAAAATCCTGACAAACGTCTGGAACGAACGCTTTTGTTGATGCGCAACCTACTCCAATCTACCGAAGGAAAGGAATCATTCCGCGAATTACTGGGTAAGTAATGCCGATTTGGAATCGTTAGCTTTTCAAAGATGAATTCCACATTTGGAAACAACAAGCAAACAAAATTCTAACTTTGCGAAAAAAAAAGTAATGCGGGTTTACCTTGACAATGCAGCAACAACTCCAATAGCTCCTGAAGTAGCTCAGGCAATGATTCCTTACATCATGAATGAATTCGGGAATCCTTCATCTACGCACTTTTACGGGCGACAAGCAAAAGGCGTTATTGAAACATCCAGACGTTCGGTTGCCAAGCTCTTGCATTGCTCTCCTTCCGAAATTATTTTCACTTCCGGTGGCACTGAAGCCGATAATATGGCACTAACTTCTGCTGTACTTTCTCTTGGTGTTAAGCGTATTATTTCCAGTTCAATTGAACACCATGCTGTAGGTCACACCATTGAGTCATTGATGCGCGATCATGGCATTGAAGCCGTTTGGCTAGATGTTGACAACAAAGGAAATATCAGTTTAGAGCAATTGGAAAACTACCTCAAAGAACCCATTCCAACAATGGTTTCGCTGATGCATGCCAATAATGAAATCGGTACTTTGCTACCAATCAAGAAAGTAAGTGAGTTGTGTCGTCAATACGGAGCTTGGTTTCACTCAGATACGGTTCAAACAATGGCACATTACGCCTTCAATTTACAGGAATTAGACATTGACTTCATTACCTGTGCCGCCCACAAGTTTCACGGACCGAAAGGCGTAGGTTTTCTATATGTAAACAAAAACGTAAAAGCAGAAGCATTTATTCACGGTGGCGCTCAGGAACGCGGTTTGCGTGGCGGAACCGAAAATCTATACGGAATTGTTGGTTTAGCAAAAGCATTGGAATTGGCCAATACCGATATCGAAGAGCACCAACAACACGTTCAGGAATTGAAATCGTATATGATTGCTCAATTGCAAGAACGACTTCCGGGAGTGAGCTTTCACGGCGAAACCGATCCGGCGAAAAGTTTGTACACGGTGTTGAACGTATGTTTACCGGCTACCGAAAAATCAGGAATGTTGTTGTTTACCCTCGATTTGAAAGGTGTTGCCTGTAGTGGCGGAAGTGCCTGCTCTTCGGGGTCTAACAAAGGTTCTCATGTATTGGAAGGAATAGGCGCAGACAGTAGCAGACCTAATGCGCGTTTCTCTTTTTCACGTTACACCACCAAAGAAGAAATTGATTTTGCTTTGGAACAACTGGTTTCCATTTACGCAAAGTAATTTACTGCCGGAATTGTATTCTCTTCGTTCAAGAAGAAATCTCTAAGCTATTTTCAGTTGCATAAATGCAATTCTTTGCGTTCTTTGCGTTCTTCGCGACTTTGCGTTAAAAAATCTCACCGCAAAGATGCAAAGCTCGCAAAGACTAATTGTCTGCTTGCAGACAATTCTCCAAATGCCGGAAAATGAATTAGTAATGAAGGCTTCACCTGATTTTACTTAACTTTCAATGGTGTTAGCCGAGTCTTATGCGACATATCCCGGAGACACAATCTCATTTTGATTTTACAAAATTGTTGTAACTTCAAGGACAAAACAGATTTCTTGTCCATGAAACAGTTGTTATTCCTGATAATCTTCGTTTGTAGTTTTCAAACAGCAAAAGCTCAATTGTATTATCCACCATTGGTCGGTTCTACTTGGGAAACAACCGATCCGGCAACTCTTGGCTGGTGCCAGGATTCTATCAATTCATTATACGACTTTCTCGAACAAACCAATTCCAAAGCGTTTATCGTACTCAAAAACGGCAAAATCGTTTTGGAAAAATACTTCGGCACATTTACGGTCGACAGCCTATGGCTCTGGAATTCAGCGGGAAAAACGCTAACCGGTTTTGCAGTGGGCATAGCGCAGGAAGAAGGTTATCTGTCCATCAATGATACAACATCAGATTACCTCGGAGTCGGTTGGACGAACCTCACACCAACTCAAGAAGAAAAAATTACCATTCGGCATCAATTAACCATGACCAGCGGATTGGCTGATACCGGCGATATTTTCTGCACCGATCCCGCTTGTTTGAATTACATGGCCGATCCGGGAACGCGTTGGGCTTATCACAATGCTCCATATACTATGCTCGATGGAGTCATTGAAAACGCAACCGGCTTGACACTCAATCAATGGGTCACACAAAAAATCAAAGTACCAACCGGAATGACCGGCTTGTTTGTTCCCATAGATTACAACAACATCTTCGTTTCAAACGCCAGAAGTATGGCCCGTTTTGGGTTATTGATGCAAAGTCAAGGAATCTGGAACGGCAATCCGGTGTTGAACGATCCGGCTTATTTTCAGCAAATGACCACCTCATCACAAGCCATTAATCCATCTTACGGTTATTTAACCTGGCTCAACGGACAAAGCTCATTTATGTTACCGCAATCGCAGTTTTCATTTCCTGGAAGTCCGCTTTCTCAAGCTCCAGCCGACCTTTATTCTGCTTTAGGAAAAAACGGACAAGTGATCAATATTTCACCTTCGGAAGGATTGGTTGTTGTGCGAATGGGTGACGCAGACGGTGTATCGCTTGTTCCTGTTATTTACAATGATAGTATTTGGGCCAGGATCAATCGACTTTCTTGTGTTTCTTCCGTTCCGGAATCGTCACTTTCACATATAAGTGTTTCTCCCAATCCCGTTTCTGGTAATGTGGTTCAATTAAGCAGACTCACTCAAGATGACAGCGTTACGCTCACCACGCTCAATGGTAAGTCGTTGGAGGTCACACTAAACAATCAGGAATTACAATTACCGCAACTTGCTTCGGGGGTCTATTTAATAACTATTAACAGATTCGGGGAACAAAAAACAATTCGTTTGCTGGTGAATTAATGTAACTTCGCTCAACAAATTCTCCCAATGTCTCCAACACATCGCAAACATATCTTAGTAATGAGTTCTTGGTTTCCGAACCGTTTGGATGCTTTTGTCGGGAATTTTGTACAACGTTTTGCGCAATTACTCACATCAGAATACCAAGTTTCGGTCATTCACACCATGGGCGATGCCGCTTGTTCACGCATTGAAAAAGAAATTGATGAATCGGATGGTGTGTTTACCGTACGCATTTATCATCCGATTAGCAAAAACAAGTTCATGCATTGGTACTGGCAACGTAAAGCGCTAAACATTGCATTAGACGAAGTTGAAGAAGTAGACTTATTGTTTGCACACGTTATACTAAACCGAGGTTTGCAGTTTGTGCGTGCTAAGCGCTATTACCATTGTCCATTAATTGTGATGGAACATGCTTCGTATTACCGCAAAGAAATCAGTGAGAAATTCAGTCGTTTACAGCGCAGTATTATCAAACGAACAAGTCTTCATATTAATGAATTATTGGCGTGTTCCGCATTTTTGCAGGAAGATATGAAAGCCATTTTCCCGACCACTAAAAGCACGGTGCTTCCTAACTTTGTGAATACCGAGTTATTTTTTCCGAATGATTTTAAAACAGATAACTATCAACGTTTTATTCACGTTTCTACATTAGACGAATCGGTAAAAGACCCGGAAACATTGCTCAACGGTTTTGCTCTTGCTGTAAAAGCCGGAAATCCTGACATTCAATTAACAGTGATTTCTGACCAACCTTCTGAAAAATGGCAGGAAATGGCAACCATGTTGGAAATCGCAAACAACGTAACCTTCGCTGGACCGATGAGCTGGAATGAAATAGCGGAACAAATGCGCGCACACGATGCCTTTTTGCTTACTTCATCGTACGAAACGTTTAGCATAGTACTTGCTGAAGCTTGGCTCACAGGATTGCCTACCATCACCACTCCCGTTGGAATTGGAAAAGACTTAGATCCGTCACTTGGTTTACAAATTCCGATCGGTGATCCACAAGCGTTGGCAGATGCGTTACAACAATTGATCAACAACGCTGTTCAATTCAACACTTCTGTGATCCGAGAAAAAGGGTTAGAATACAGCGAAGATAAAGTCATTGCGCAGTTGAAAACGATTTTTGAACGCCATATTGTAGATCATGAATAAACAAGTGCTTCTTGCAGCGGCACGCACTTCTTTGCTTGCCAAGCAACATGATTTTCAAGCAATGGTTGCCGATTTACAAGAAGGTTTGGCCAATGAAACCAAGAGTTCGGCCGGTGATAAATACGAAACGTCACGGGCAATGAGCCAGCAGGAATTGGATAAAATCAATGTGCAGTTACAAGAAATTTCACGTCAATTAGCACTCATTCCTCACTTGGAAACCCTTTCATCTAAGGAAGTCATTCAAAACGGTTCCATCGTTGAAACAGGAAAAGGAATCTTCTTTATCGGCTTGCCTTTGGGATCATTGCAAACAGTAGAAGGAACGGTATTTTGTATAGGTGCCACTGCCCCACTTGCTCAGCAATTGATTGGAAGTAAAGTTGGTGCGCAACTAAAACTCAACGGAAATATGTTCGATGTGTTAAAAATTGATTAACTGATCATTCCCGAAACACCGAAATATCGATTTAGTTAATATTCCATTAACACTTACGCTACCTAATCTTCATATTGTTTATTTACACATAATAATAGTCTCACAATCCGTTAGTTTTAGACTAAGGATAAAGTAACCTGTCAGTAGTTCCTTTGTGCAAAATTTGATACATGAAGGCAATTATCACCTTATTCCTTATTAGTTTATCCGTTTCGGCCTTTGCGCAAGACAAATATTCGGGCGCAATTCAAGGGAAAGTCACCGATGGAAAAACCGGAGAAACCATTCCATTTGCAACTGTAGAACTCATTCAAACAGGTTCAAAAACACAATCAGATCTCGAAGGTGTTTACAAATTCGGGAAACTCCCGCAAGGAAAATACAATATTAAAGTAGAAACCACCGAATTTCCGAGTGTCACCATTACCGACATCGAAGTGGTAAACAATAGCGTAACTATTATCGATGTTTCGTTAAACGATACAGTGGCTTCTGCCATCGATGGTGAAGTAGTCATTACAGCTCGACGTAATCGCGAATCGGTAAACGATTTATACCTTAAACAAAAAACCGCTCCTAATTTCTCTGACGGAATTCCGGCCGAAGTCATTCGTCGTTCGCCGGACAAAACTGCTGGTGATGCTTTGAAACGTATTAGTGGAGCGAGTATTCAGGATAATAAATTTGCCATTATCCGTGGATTGAATGATCGTTACAACGCAGCTTACCTCAATGGAGGTCCGCTACCAAGTTCAGAATCGGATAGAAAAGCGTTTTCGTTTGACATCTTCCCGGCCAACATGCTCGACAATATTGTGATTTCAAAAACAGCAACGCCTGATCAACCCGCAGAATTTGCAGGAGGAATCATTTCCATTAACACCAAAAGTATTCCTGATAAAAAATTCTACTCGCTTACAGTAGGTGGTGGTTACAATACCATTACCACTTTCAAGGAACAACAAGCATACAAAGGTGGTAAAATGGACTGGCTCGGTATTGATGACGGAAGTCGTAAGATCTCTTCAGCGATACCTTCGGCAGCAGATTTCCCATTATCGATCAATGAACAAGCTACACTTGCAAAACAATTCACTACCAACTGGGCATTGGTCGACAAAAAATTCTCCCCGAACTACAACCTGCAATTTGCAATGGGATTCAACCCGAAAATTAAAGGAAGAGAATTGGGAATCATATCTTCGATCACTTATAACAGAACATTCAACTACAACGAAACAACGCGTCGTAGCTATGCTAACTCAACTGTTGCTGGAGTTCCATCTTTAGCTGAAACAGATTACTTAGATAAAAACAACTCAGAGCAAGTATTAGCCGGAGCATTGGTAAACCTTTCTTATAAACTCAACGAAAACAACAGTATCGGATTCAAAAACATCTACAGTATCAATTCAGACGATCGTTTGATCAATCGTACGGGAGAAATTGGCCCATCTGACAGCGATCCTATTTTATTGCGTTCCAATGCACGTTGGTTTACTTCCAACAACATCTATTCAGGTCAATTAAATGGTGAGCATTTATTGAAAGCTTCTAAATTGCGTATTGACTGGTTGGTTTCTTATAGTAATGTAAAGAGAACCATTCCAAGTTTGAACAGATCTATTTACACACGTTATAAATACCTTACTGATCCAAGCAATCCGAATCCGTCTGATACGGTTTGGACAGCTAACATTGGTTCGTCAAACGTTGGACCAAGCTACGGTGGTGGAATGTTCTTTTCACAAAACAATGAAAACTCTATCAGTGCACGTTTAGACGTAACCTACCCTACTTTACTTTTCAAGAAACTGAAAACGGAAATCAAAGTAGGTGGAATGGGTCAAATCAGAAACCGTGAATTTGCTGCTCGACAGTTGGGGTATACCAAATACGGAATTGTTGGAGGTAATGTTGACTTTAAACAAGAGTTATTGTACTTGCCGGAAGATCAAATTTTCGCGCCGGAAAACATGGGCTTACTTCAAGCTCCTAATGGTGGAACAAATGGTGTTGGAGGTTTCAAATTGTATGATGGTACCAAAAACTCCGATTCATACAAAGCCAACTCTAACTTATACGCCGGTTACTTGATGATGGATAACCGTTTCAAAAATGATATGCGTTTGGTTTGGGGAGTACGTACAGAATTCTTCAATCAGGAATTAACAGCATTACGCGACGATAAATCAGAGTTAAAACTCAACACCAAAAAACTAGACTTCCTTCCTTCGTTGAATTACATTTATTCCATTACGAAAAGACAAAACTTGCGTTTTAGTTACTCACAAACGCTAAACCGTCCTGAATACCGTGAGTTAGCTCCTTTTGCTTTCTACGATTTCAACACCAACTTTGTAGTTTCAGGAAACGATTCATTGCTTCGTGCAAGCATTCAAAACCTCGATTTGCGTTACGAATTTTTCCCTGGTCGCGGTCAAATCTTATCAGGAACAGTATTCTACAAGCATTTCACCAATCCGATCGAGCAAATTTCACGTCCTGACGTAACAAGCGAGGTTTCGTATAAAAACGTACCTACTGCTCAAAACTACGGTTTGGAAATCGAAGCACGATCATTGATTTCATCACTCATCAATGCCGATACCAATTCATTCTTTGAGCAATTGACAGTGTATTCCAATCTTTCTATCATTCGCTCTACGGTAGATGTATCGGGAGTGTTGGGTTCAACAGGAACTACTCGTCCGCTACAAGGTCAATCACCATACGTGTTCAATGCCGGAATTTATTACAACAATGTACGTCACAATTGGAGTATGACTGTAAGCTTGAACAAAGTTGGACCACGTATTGCAATCGTAGGAAATGTAAACGAACCGGATTTATGGGAAAACAGTCGCACATTCGTTGATTTCCAAGTAAGTAAAACATTCTGGAAAAACAAAGCTGAGTTCAAACTCAATGCTTCTAACCTATTGGCGCAAAAACAAGAGTTTTACCAAAACACCGTAGGGTCAGAAACAGCAAAAGGAATTGACGGATTGTTCAACACTATTTTTGTAGGTGACAAAAACAATCGTACAGGACTTAATACTAATACCGACGATGTAGTTTGGTCAACCGTTTTCGGACGAACGATTTCAGCTTCATTGAGTATTCGTTTTTAAGCTTTATCCTCACACCAATATACCAAATAAGCTTAG
>Ga0302296_1003006_pt1 | contig 11022 bp, 9 predicted proteins | sample III_Fen_N3_1_FD_194546 | JGI IMG/M metagenome (GOLD analysis project Ga0302296, IMG submission 194546) | Peat permafrost microbial communities from Stordalen Mire near Abisko, Sweden - III_Fen_N3_1 | ecosystem: Environmental > Terrestrial > Soil > Wetlands > Permafrost | place: Sweden: Abisko... | reverse complement strand
AAATTATCTTTGCCAAAAATAACAATAAATGAGAGCAGCCATTGCATCGATCAGGAAAGAATTGACTGGGATATTTTCTACGGAAGAAATTGATAGCCTGATTTTTTTGATCTTCGAAAAGCTGAAAGGATTTTCTCATACCCAATTTTTACTCGCCAAAGACGAAGAACTTAGCAAGGAGACCCGGTCTGAAGTCGAAAAAATTGTTTTCCGCCTGAAGAAACACGAACCCATCCAATACATTCTGGGAGAAACCGAGTTCTACGGATTGCCCTTTTATTCAGTTCCCGGCGTTCTGATTCCACGCCCCGAAACGGAAGAGCTGGTGCAATGGGTCATTCGGGCAAACCAACAACCGGCACCAATCCTCCTCGACATTGGTACCGGCACCGGATGCATTGCCATTGCCCTCCGGAAAAACATACCGCAATCAACCGTTTTGGCCTGCGATATTTCGCCCGTTTGTATCGAAACCGCCCGACGAAATGCTGAACTGAATGCTGCTGAAATTCAGGTTTTTGAATATAACATTCTAAACCAAACTCCGGAAGTCAGTTTTCCTGAACTGGATATCATCGTCAGTAATCCGCCTTACGTTCGCGAAACAGAAAAGAAACAGATGGAGAAGAATGTGCTGGATTATGAACCTGAAACAGCCTTGTTTGTTCCTGATGCAACGCCTCTGATGTTTTATGAACGGATTGCCGATTTTGCCCGCATTCATCTTAAGAATCAGGGCCGTTTGTATTTCGAGATAAACGAAGCTTTTGGAAATGAATGTTCGGAAATGCTTCAGGAGAAAGGATTCGCGAAAATTGTTCTAAAAAAAGATATCCATGGAAAAGATCGTATGATTGCTTCCGTGTGGTTCCATCGCACTTAAGAAAAACCTGCAAATGCCATCCAATAAATTCATATATTTGTAATAACAGCGGGCGATAGAGTGTGAAAATGGAACATAAACCATCATCTATTTGAAATATTTTTTAATATATACGGTTTTATTTTTGAATCTTGTAGCTATTGCTGCTCTAGGCATAGCTTCCGTTTCGGTGTTTTTCAGTCCCGAAAAACTTTGGTTTGTTGCCTTATTCGGAATGGCTTACCCTTACCTATTGGTAGCCAATCTGGTTTTCATGGTTTTATGGATTCTTCTGAAACCCAAATTTTTGCTTTTTTCACTTCTGTCGATATTTGCAGGATTTTACCACATCAACAACTATTTGCAGTTTTCGGGCAAAACAACTTCCGAAAAAGGAATCAGGGTGACCAGCTACAACGTGAGGTATTTTATGGGAAACAGTGATTTCCCGAATAAGGAAAATGCCGACCATATCCTTGATTTTCTTAGGCAGAATAACGCCGATATCATTTGTCTTCAGGAAGTAAGGCTCAATAAACGACAAGTTTTTGACATCAACAATCACATCCTTCCGCAGATCAGCCATATACAGTTGGCGCACAGCAGCAGCGCCGGAGGACAGCTTACGATGACCCGTTTTCCGATTGTGAACATGGGCGAAATCAGGTTTAAGAACTCTGGTAACATGATCATTTTCACGGATATCCTGATTAATTCGGATACCGTACGAGTTTACAATTGTCATCTGCAATCGTACCGGCTCCGTCCGACCGAGATAAATTCGATCGATTCAATGAGCCTTGGGTATCACCAAAAAATAAAAGAAAGATTATCAGAGTTAAGCACAAAATTCAAGAGCGCTTTAATCAAAAGGGCAGAACAGGCCGCCGCCCTACGCGAACATCTGAACCAGTGCCGCTATCCGGTGATTGTTTGCGGCGATTTTAACGATACGCCGGTTTCGTTTACTTACCGAACCGTGAGAGGCGATCTGGAAGATTCGTTTACCCAGTCGGGCAAAGGAACAGCGAATACCTACAATGGCAAATTACCATCCTTCCGCATCGATTACATCTTATACAGTCCGAAATTTACCAGTTTCAACTTTGAGGTTTCGAGCCTGAACCATTCCGACCATTATCCGATCAGTTGCGACTTGTTTCCGGCGGAGAAGAAGTAGGCAGTCACAGTAAACAGTCGCAGCAGGCAGTGGTCAGAAAAGGCGTTTTCTCTTCAGAAGGTAAGTATAAAGTACGTGTTTAAAGTCCTCGTTGATATCGGCTTCAGTCAGATCGATGTGATATTGACCGCAACGCACACGCATTTCTTCGAAGTACTCAGTAACCGCTTTTTGATAATTGGTTTTCAGATCGTGTGGCGAAAATTTGAGCTGCTCGCCGGTTTCGAGATCCACAAAGCGATAAGGCTGGCTCCTGAAATCAAACTCCCGTTCCTGCCGGTGATCGGTTACATGAAAGAGCAGCACTTCGTGTTTGTTGTATTTCAGGTGTTGCAGCGCCTCGAATAATTCATCGGTCTTTTCCTGCTCAATCAAATCGCTGAACAAAATGACCAGCGAACGTTTATGAATGTTCTCAGCAATCATGTGCAGGGCATCAACCGTGTTTGTTTTTTTGTTTAGCAGAGCTTGTTCCTGTTTCAAAAGCGATGCCAGTTTGTTGTAAATCAAATCGATGTGAACCGACGACAAACGAGCCTCCGAATGAAATTCGATGGCATTTGAAAAAAGCGAAAGCCCCACTGCATCGCGCTGTTTACGGAGCAGGTAAATGATTGCGGCAGCCGAATAAACCGAAAAGGCCAGTTTGTTGATTTTGGATGGTTTCCCTTTTTCGAAAGGGAAAAGCATGGATGAAGAAGTGTCGATCACCAGTTGACACCGAAGATTGGTTTCTTCTTCATATTGTTTCACGAACAAGCGATCGGTTCGCGCAAACAGCTTCCAGTCAAGGTGTTTCGTCGATTCGCCAGTGTTGTAAAGCCTGTGTTCGGCAAATTCGACCGAGAAACCATGAAAAGGGCTTCGATGCAATCCGGTAATAAAACCTTCGACCACTTCTTTTGAAATGAATTCGAGGTTATCGAATTGCTGAAACTGCTGTATGTCGAGTAAATTGTTCAAAATATAGAATTAATCACTTATGATTGGAGGCGGAGATTTTTAATCTCCGTTTCATCAAGCGCTATTAAAAATCGCGCCACACCAAATAAAAAAGGCATAAGAACCGTTGTTTCCTATGCCCTTTTCCGGGGGAAATTATTTCTTACAAAATGCTGTCGACTTTTGAAGCAAGCGTTGATTTTGGAGCAGCGCCAACGTGTTTCTCAACCACAGCGCCATCTTTAAAGAACAAAATGGTTGGGATGTTACGAATTCCAAATTTGGAAGCAATACCTGGATTGCTGTCAACATCAACTTTTCCGACGATTAACCTTCCGGCGTATTCTTCCGAAAGTTCCTGAACAATGGGAGCCACCATGCGGCAAGGGCCACACCATTCAGCCCAAAAATCTACCAAAACCGGCTTATCCGATTGAAGAACCAACTCTTCAAAATTTGCATCATTAATTTCTAAAGCCATAGTTAAATATTTTAATATATGAATAGGAACAAACCCAAAAACATCGCAAAATTAGCCTAATTAATCTTAAAAACAAGATCGTCGTGTTTTTCGAAATAAGCAAGTAATTCGTTGGTTATTTCAACCCGGGTATTTCTTGAAAACAGACTAACCACCATTTTTGTTTCAGGGTCCCAAACATCAAATCTCAGCAACGATTTTCCCCGGCTGTTTTGAGTAAGCCGTTCCAGATCGGCAACCATCTGTAAATCAATTAATGGAAGCGGAACTTTTACAGTTATGCTTCTGAAATACTTTTCCCTAATTTCGTCCATCAACTCAATCCTGCCTACTTTATATTCGAGTTGATCGCCTCCATACCGGTTTTGTACCACACCCTTTACCATCAGATAAAGGCCTGGTTTGCAGTATTTGCCATATTCAACATAGTCTTTGGCAAAGAAAAACATTTTGTACGAATCGGTATAATCGGTCAATACGATCTGGCTGTATGGCTTTCCGGTTTTTCCAAAACTTTCGCGGGCTTCGCTCACCATTCCAATAAATGTCAGTTCGCGGCCCTTCAAGGCATCGATATTGCTGTTCAGGTCTTTGAATGTAACATCTTTGCTGGCAAGTGTTTCGATCTCGATTTTATATTTATCAAGGGGATGGGAAGTCAGGTAAACACCAACCAGGCTCTTTTCCTTCTCGAGCAACACCAGATCGGCCCATTCAGGAACTACCGGAGGTTCGGGTTTCTGAACCGATTGGCCCGACATAACTTCCCCAAAAAGCGACGGCTGCATGTTGTTACTTTCGTATTGCATTTTGTTGCCATACCGAATCAGTTTTTCAACAAAAGTCACATCGTTCTCATCCGGGGCAAAGAACTGGCTTCGCGTGTGTTTTTTAAACGAATCAAACGCTCCCGCCATAGCCAGCGCTTCGAGGTTTTTCTTATTGACCGACTGAAGGTTCACCCGCTCAACAAAATCGTAAATATCTTTGAATTCGCCTCCCTCACGGGCTTTGATGATGTCCTGAACAGCCCCCTCGCCTACCCCTTTCACGGCAGCCATCCCAAAACGGATGTTTCCGGATTTGTTTACCGTAAACTTGGCATAACTTTCGCTCACATCAGGACCAAGCACATTCATTTTCATCCGTTTACATTCTTCCATCAGCTTGGCGATTTCGGTAATGTTGCTGAGGTTCCGGCTCATGTTGGCAGCCATAAATTCAGCCGGATAATGCGCTTTTAAATAGCCCGTTTGATAAGCCACTGCAGCATAACAAACCGAATGCGATTTGTTAAATGCGTAACTGGCAAATGCTTCCCAGTCTTTCCATATTTTATCGATCAGCTTTTGCGGATCTTTATCTCCATCTTTGCAACCTTCGACGAACTTCGCATTGTTCATGCAACCTACCTGAAACTTCACTTTCAGCTTGTCCATCTGGTAAATTTGCTTTTTACCCATGGCTTTACGCAACGAATCGGAATCACCCCGGGTAAAACCGCCAAGCGCCCTCGACTGGAGCATCACCTGTTCCTGATAAACGGTAATTCCGTAAGTATCATTCAGATAAGGTTCCATCAACGGACTTTCATACTCAATTTTCTCCTGACCGAGTTTTCGCTTGATGAACGATGGAATGTACTCCATTGGTCCTGGCCGATATAGTGCATTCATGGCGACCAAATCTTCAAAACGGCTGGGTTTCAGGTTACGAAGGTGCTTTTTCATTCCGGGCGACTCGAACTGGAAGATTCCGGTGGTATCGCCGTTGCTGAAAAGCTCTAACGTAAGTGGATCATTCTCTGGAAGATGATCCATGTCGACCGTAATTTTACGCGAGAGTTTGATGTTCTCAATCGTCTCCTTGATGACTGAAAGGGTTTTCAGCCCTAAAAAGTCCATCTTGAGCAAGCCGATTCCTTCCACAAATCGTCCATCATATTGGGTCGTCAGCAAATTTTCGTCATCCTTTGAGAACATCACCGGAATATGATCGGTCAGCGGATCGCGGCTAATCAGGATTCCACAGGCATGAACACCTGTCTGGCGCACCGAACCTTCAAGCGTTTGAGCAAATTTCAGCGTTGAGCGAATCAGGTCGTTATTCGATTTCAATTCCTGTCTCAGTTCCGAACTTTCTTTAAATGCAGTAAAGAAATTCATTTTTGGAGCTTCCGGAACCATCTTTGCCAACCGGTCTGATTCTGAAAGAGGTAGTTTCAGAACGCGGGCGACATCGCGAATGGCCAATTTGGTAGCCATTGTTCCGAATGTACATATATGGGCTACTTTATCTTTTCCATACTTATTGGTCACATAATCAATTACTTTCTGACGACCATCGTCATCAAAGTCGATATCCACATCGGGCATCGAAATACGGTCGGGATTCAGGAACCGCTCGAACAGCAGATCGTACTTCATCGGATCGATGTTGGTGATTCCGACACAGTAAGATACCACCGAGCCAGCCGCCGAACCACGGCCGGGACCGACCAACACATCCATTTTTCGGGCTTCGTTAATGAAATCCTGCACAATCAGGAAATAGCCCGGGAAGCCCATCGTTTTAATGGTTTCCAACTCAAATTCAATCCGTTCTTTTACTTCATCCGAACATGGTTCTCCATATCTGGGTTTAGCGCCATCCCAGGCAAGCTGCGAAAGGTAATCGGATTCGAATTTCACCCGGAGCACCTTTTCGTATCCGCCCAAACGGTCAAACGATTCCTGTCCGAATTCTTCGATGAGCATGGCCTCGGTATATCGGTTTCGGTAATCATCCACTTTCCCAAACTTTTCAGGAATTGGAAAAACCGGCATAATAGGAGCTGAATTTAGCTCATAAGTCTCAATTTTATCAATTATTTCCTGAGTATTGACCAGCGCTTCAGGCACATCGGCGAACAAGTCATTCATTTCGGCGGTTGTTTTGAACCACTCTTGTTTGGTGTAGCGCATGCGGGCAGGGTCGTCCAAATCTTTGCCAGTGTTGAGGCAAATCAACAAATCGTGCGCATCGGCATCTTCCTGATTGATAAAATGGATGTCGTTGGTGCAAATCAACTTTACATCATGTTTTTTGGCCAGTTCAAGCATTTGTGTATTCACAAGCACCTGATTTTCATAAACATTCCGACGCATCTCGGCTAATTCGGAAGGATGCCGCTGTAGTTCGAGGTAAAAATCATCTCCAAAAATGGATTTGAACCATTGAATCGTTTCGTCGGCATCCTGAAGGTGCCCGGCCATGATGTGTTGTGGAATTTCACCTCCCAGGCAGGCCGAAGAAACAATCAACCCTTCGTGGCACTGTTTAAGCAACTCTTTATCGATGCGGGGTTTATAATAGAAACCTTCGGTATAAGCAGCAGAAACCAGCTTAAGTAAATTGCGATAACCAACCATGTTTTTGGCCAGCAATATCAGGTGATAGCCCGATCGGTCAACTTTCGCATCTTTTTTGCTGTGGCGCGATGTTTCAGCCACATAAGTTTCGCAGCCCAGAATGGGCTTGATTCCTTCTTTGATGCAAATATCGTAAAACTCTTTGGCTCCAAACATGTTGCCGTGATCGGTCAAAGCCAGGGCGGTCATGCCATCGTCTTTGGCCTTTGCAACAAGGCCTTTAACGCTTGCCGCTCCATCCAGGATGGAATACTGAGAGTGAACGTGTAAATGTGTAAAAGGGATCATTTCAATTACTTATGTCAAAAGTTTATTTTCCCTGAAGCCGAAAATTTCAGAAAAGTAAAGTTATCAAATTCGTCCCCTGAAAATTGAGTTGTTGATAAAAAATGGGAAAGAAAAGAGGCCCATCTCATTTACAGCTGTATGGCTACCATCGAACGAAATCTTTTCAACCGTGTAGGAATTATTTTTTATGAACATGGGATCAACGTCGTTTCAGTAAAATAAAATCGGTTTGGTAGGTCATTCCCGAAAACCAAAATATTCTACACTCATTTTTATATCTTCACCCGCAAATCTATTTTCCACAATGAGCAACCAAAACAAACGGGAAATATGGCAGCATCCGTGGTCGTACCGCGAAGGGACGATTATTACCTCGGCGCTGGTCGTGCTCGGGTTCGCCCTGCAAACCATTGGCGGCGGCACTTTGCTCCACATAGCTGGTTTTCCGTGGAACCTGATTTCAGGAGTGGTCTTTATTGGTTTGCTCGTGTTGTCGTTTTTATTTCTGAAAACACACACAATTCTAAAAGAATTGGGCAGCGTAAAGACAGCGTTACCCGCCATTTTGGGATTCACCTTTCTGGTGCTGCTGATGGGTTTGGTAAAGCAAGATGTTGAACCCGGGAATGCTCTGGCAAAACTCCTCGGATTGAACCATTTGGTGAAAACATGGTCCTTTATCCTGATTAACATCTATTTGCTCATTCTCCTTGGAATCGTTACTCTGAAACGGCTGACTCCGTTCAACCTAAAAAATACCGGTTTTTTCCTGAACCATTTTGGATTGTTTTTGGTGCTGTTTTCAACAGCCTTGGGAAACAGCGACGTAAAGCGGCTATCGATGAATTGCTACGAAAACAAGGAAGAATCTCGTGCGACGGACAGTACCGGCAAGCTAATTAAGATGCCTTTTACCGTCAAATTACTGAATTTCAACATCGACGAATTTCGTCCGAAAATTGCTATTGCCGATAATAAAACCGGTCGCATCGTGCTCGAAAAAGGCAAAGAACTGTTCGAATTACTTGATAGAGATTCATTCAATATCTCGCAGTATCACATTCAGTTAGAACAGTTTTTGGAATATTCGGCGAAAGTTGACAGCAACTATCTCACCAGCATGGAACCCGGTTCGGTGCCTTCAGCAAAAATAAAAGTAACGAACCTGGGCGATCGTTCGGAAGTTTCGGGATGGATTTGCAGCGGAAATTATGCCAATCAACCCGAAGTGCTGCGACTTAACGATAATCACACGCTGGTGATGTTGCCTGCCGAGCCTCGCAAATTCAGCTCCAAAGTGAATATTCAAACCCAAAGCGGCCCGACGGTAACTACAACCATCGAGGTAAATAAACCCTTTCACATCGACGGCTGGACGATTTACCAACTGGGTTACGACACCGAAATGGGTCGCTGGTCGGAGCTGAGTGTTTTGGAGCTGGTACGCGATCCATGGTTACCGGTAGTATACCTGGGCATTTTCATGATGATGGCCGGAGCCGTATTCTTGTTTATTTTCGGTAAACCAAAAAATGGAGGAACAGATCATGTGGCTTGATTTTCCGATTTACGCTTCGGTAGCCATCGCTTGCTGGCTGGGAGCTTCAGCAGTTTTTTTATCTTCAGGAAAAAAACTTTATAACCAGGCAGCAGCTGGCCTTACCTTTTCAGGCATTGCCGTTTTACTTATTTTCACAGCCATTCTTTGGGTTCACATTCAGCGGCCACCCATGCGCACACTGGGCGAAACAAGGCTTTGGTACGCGATTTTTATTTCAGGAATCGGCCTGGCTTCGTACCTCCGCTGGAAATACAAATGGTTGGTTTGTTACAGTCTTGGCCTGGCCATGGTGTTTTTAATAATTAACCTGCAACATCCTGAAAATTACGACAAAACGCTGATGCCAGCTTTGCAAAGCCCTTGGTTTATACCTCACGTAATTGTGTATATTTTTGCGTATGCCCTGCTGGGAGCCTCGTCGCTGGTTGCCTTGCGAAACCTCTTTTTTGTACCGACCGAAAAAACAATCAAAGGCCCAATCCTGATGGCCGACAACCTGGTTTACCTGGGATTTTCGTTTCTGACACTCGGCTTATTATTTGGCGCACTTTGGGCCAAGGAAGCCTGGGGCCATTACTGGACCTGGGACCCGAAAGAAACCTGGGCATTTATTACCTGGATGTTTTACCTGGTGTATATTCATTACCGGTTCAGGCATCCGAACGAACACAAAAAAGCGATGGCTGTTCTGGCCGTTTCGTTTGCGATTTTACTGATTTGCTGGTTCGGTGTCAACTACTTACCAAGCGCACAAAACAGCGTGCATGTGTATTCCGAATAGCTTCTATTTTTTGAGCGATAAAAACCACAAAATAGTAGATAATCCAACCGGAACGACACCTGTCGAATGGTCGTACCCCGGAATGATTTTGATCTGAATTAACGAATCAGGGACACCGGCAGCTTTAAAATCCTGAAACATTTTCTGACTCAAACTAACCGGAATGTATTCATCGTTTCCACAGTGGTAAAGCTTCAAAGGAGTTGTAATATTCCAGGCCGAAACACTGTTGGCTTGAAAGACACTTCTCAGGTTCGTAAATTTCGTATTTGTAGCATATTGGTTGAGATATTCAGGAGTTAATAATTCGGCCATCGAATCCGATAATTCGGAATTAATTGAACCTCCGCTATGCTTGCCATCGAAAAGGCCTGGTATTTTTGCTGCATATTTAGCCTGAAAAATATCAGTCAATGGATTGTTTATCAAACCAATAGAAATATAGGAATTGATCAGGTAAGCCAGAAAATAAGGCATCGGATAATTCGCTCGACTGGTAATGTATGCACTCATGTATTCAATCGAATACGGTCCGGCTCCACACGAACTGGCGATCAGCTTAAACTCGGATGAATAGTTCTTTTCGATGGTTTTCTGAAGCTGCAACGTTGCCCAGCCTCCTTGTGAATAACCAAAGATAAAAAGGTCGTTGGTTGGCTTGGCAACAATTTTATCTTCCGACCCGAATTCCTTTACTGCCCGTATGATATCCAGAATACTTTGAGTACTCGATTCGGCATGAAGATAAGGATGAGTTAGTTTCGACGAAGCGCCAAAACCGATGTAATCGGGAATTACAACAATAAAACCCATGGACGCAACACTTTCGAGTATCGAGAACAATTCATCGGTTGGATTTTCGGTAGGAGCTAAACTGTTCTCGGTATTGGTCCCGTTCTGAAAGCATAAAATCGGATAATCACCGGCAGTTTTCGGCAGGCAAACCAGCCCCGATACCTGAATGTTTTCGCTTTTAAAGTTGGTTTTATAGGTTATTTTATGAACCTCAACATCGCTGGCAACTTTCGTTCCGAACAAAGCAGTTTCAGGATAAATTGACTGAAAGGTTAATAACTTGGTCTTTGTATTTTGAGCCGTGATGTCAAACTTATGTTCATTGTTGATAAGATATTTGAAATTAGTATTTCCTGTCTCATCGGTTTTATTACACGAACTCAGAAATAATCCTGAAAAAATGACTGTCAGCAAATAAAACCGGTACAATTTAAAACTTTTCATGATATAACTATTTTTGTTTTTGTTTAGTTCTTAAAACCCAATTCAGCCGCCGAATTCCTTAGAAAATCGCGGGTATAATAATCAGGATCAACGATGGTGTTGTTCCAGATCAAAATATCAAGATCAATGTTTCGGCTGCTGTATTTACCCTCCCTGCGGTCTCGTCCCATGCGGTCTTCCAGCTTTTTGAGGTGCGAAGATAATGATTCCAGATTCATCTCGGTGCGAATGCACACGGCGCCATTGGTGAAATCAGGTTGTCCGGTAATCCCGATGGG
>Ga0302296_1003005_pt1 | contig 11030 bp, 9 predicted proteins | sample III_Fen_N3_1_FD_194546 | JGI IMG/M metagenome (GOLD analysis project Ga0302296, IMG submission 194546) | Peat permafrost microbial communities from Stordalen Mire near Abisko, Sweden - III_Fen_N3_1 | ecosystem: Environmental > Terrestrial > Soil > Wetlands > Permafrost | place: Sweden: Abisko... | reverse complement strand
TAGCCTTAAAAATATGAAAAAACTAATGATACTCCTTACGTTATTAAGCTGTATGTCCTCTTCGTACGGACAAGACACTATTTTTTATGAAAGTTGTGGGAAAACAGATGTTTCATCTTCAAAAAAAGTAGATACTTATACCGGCTGGGACAATGCAGCACCAATTACTTACACCAGAACAATCACACTGGATGGTTATGCCGATGTCAGGATAACCTCTTCCACTTCCAACCATGTCTGGTTTCCATTCGATAAAAGCTCTGATTTAATCATTTCAAACATTCCAGCCGTTGGATACAGGAATTTAAAATTATCGTTTGATATTGCGCCGTACAAATTGACAGACGCCTGTGTTGACAAACTGAAAATATTTTGTAACAATACACCATTGGTACTCCCTGCTACAACCCTTACTTCCCAAAAATTCACTTCTGTTACTGACATTCCACTTGCCGGCTCAAATTCACTCACCTTTAAATTTGAATATACTGCTGAGAATAATTCAAGTGGCTATCAGCTTGATAATTTCACTATTACCGGAGAAAAAATAACCAATGATATCAACAATCCTTCATCTTCCGTTTTCAACCCGATTATTTCAGGCAACAAGCTGTTAATTCCAGGAATTCCCGAAGGTAGTGTAGTCGTATTATACAATTCGTTGGGTTCAATCCTTCAAACGTCTAATCCTTATAATGGCATTATCGCACTCAACGGCAACTTAGCAAAAGGGGTGTATTTTGTTCGTATGGGAAATAGAACCGTAAAGATCCTGCTATAAATAAACCTTCATAAGCCTTCATAAGCCTTCATAAACCTTCATAAACCTTTTGTTGTACGAAGTACAACAAAAGTGTTTTCTTAAGGAATATCAACAAATACGTTCCCATATATTCCCATTAAGAAAACACTCAAAGCTACTTCGTATACGTTAAGGTTTGATCGTTTTAAGAGGTTTGTGGGTTTTGTGAGGTTTTTAAAGGTTCAATTGTTAAGGTAAGTCCCTGAGGTTGATGCTTAGAGTGTAAAAATAAAAATATTTCACCATTCACATATATTTAACTTGATATACATTCATTAATTCTATATTGAGTTCCAATTATTTACACTAAAATACACTTCCATTTACTAAAAGAAAGCATATCGCTTTGAAAATTGTATTGTTTTTGTAATATATATACATTATCTTTGACAGTAAATTCTTTAAACCCATAGTATTCATATTAAAAAGAAAGAACATGAAGAAAATTACCCTTTTAATGTCATTTATTGTTTGCGTTGTTTTTGCTCAAGCACAACTCTTAGTGAATGAAAATTTTACTTACACTGCCGGAACTGGATTAATTGGACAAAGTGGTTGGATCATTCTTGGAACTTCAGTTGTAAATCCACTTGCTACAGCTGCACCTGGCACACCTGCTATTACCTATACTGGGTATCCTGGTTCAGGTGTTGGAAATGAAGTTCCAGTTGCAAATAATGGTCAGGATATAGCTGATCAGTTTACTCCACAGACTTCAGGTACTGTATACTTTTCTGTATTAGTTAACATCTCAGCCGCCCAAGCAAGTGGTGATTATTTTATTAGTTTAGGCGAACCAAATTCTTCATCGTTTTATTTTGGACGTGTTTTTGTAAAATTAGACGGCACCAACATTGCATTTGGTATTCTAAATAGTTCTGGAACAGGTTCAGCAACAACATGGTCAGCTTCAACTTATAGTCTTAACACAACCTATTTAATTGTTGTTAAAGTGAGTACTACTACTGGAGCTTCAGGTTTAGCAATAAATCCTAGTTTGACAACAGAACCTACTACAGACTGGATTTTAAATGCTACCAGTGCATCAGTTCCAACCTCCGCAGGAATAGGCGAAGTTATTATCCGTCAGGGAAGTTCTTCAGCTGCTCCAACTTTAAGATTAGATGGTATCCGTGTTGCAACTTCTTACAGTGCATTATTTTCCACTTCAACTGGTATTTCTTCTCCAAAAGCAGAAGCTTTAAGCATTTCCCTTGCCGGAAAGACTTTAACTGTAAAGGATGTTGCTGCTGGTTCAATTGTTGATATTTATTCTTCTATAGGTGCCAAAGTACATTCTGCTCAATTGGTAAATGGTTCCGTTCAACTGGACAACTTATCAAAAGGATTGTATATTGTTCGTGTTGGCAACCAGTCTTCAAAAATTATGTTGTAATTCATCAGATATAACATTACATTAAAAACCGTTGATACTTAGTTGTATCAACGGTTTTTTTGTACCCCCAAAAATGTTGGATAGTGATGTAAGTTTGCATCTTCTATTTTATTTCTTATTCATTTACTTTAAACCTGTTTTAGGTTGTCCATTAATTATCCCATAGATAACCTTAAGCGAATAGTAGAAACAGGAAAAGACTTGAAACACAAGAGTGGTTATCTAACAAAAAAAGATAGTTCAATGATTATGCGAAATATAGATTATTACAGAATGTGTATTAAGTTTCTATTTAGATAAGAGTTAACAGAACAAAAAATGTTGTACATTCAGGAAAGCAAAACGCATTCATCATACTATGACCTGTTCATCACATATTCTTTGTATTTTTATCAATAAAATACAATTACAACTTAGATATAACTTAGATATAATAACCTATTAATAATATATTACATCTAAGTTATATCTATATTACATCTAAGTTACATCTAAGTTACATCTGTATCATCATGATAACAGGATGGTAAGAACTACATGTAAAGAATCAAGGGAGTGGGCATGTTTTTACGAGTTTTACTCATGCAGGTTGTAAAACCATTCGAACCGGAATAGGGTGTAATTTCAATTCAGCATCACACTCGTTGCCATTTCTTTGATTTTGAAAAAGCCTCTCATAAAATTAAAAGGCATTTTACTTAAAACTATTTAACCAAAGTGTATGTTTATTTCAACAGGAATCACTATTTTTAGTGCAGATTTATAAATTCATTTTACTCTTCATACTTAAATAGTTAAATATATGGGAAGCAAGAAAAATTTTGTATTGGACACCAACGTCATTCTTCATGATTATAAATGTGTTCATAATTTCGAGGAAAATGATATTTATATTCCGATCGTGGTACTCGAGGAACTCGATCATTTCAAAAAAGGGAACGAACAAATCAATTTTAATGCCCGTGAGTTTGCCCGTGAGCTGGATTTAATTGCCGACGACAAATTGTTTCTGAAAGGGGCAGACCTGGGTCAAGGAAAAGGAAAACTCTTTATACTCGTTGGGGGCGAATATCCCGAAATAATATCCAAATCGTTTATTGAAAAGACTTCCGACCACCGCATCCTGGCTTCAACCTACACATTACGTGAAAAGAAGAAAAACACCAGGACCATTCTTGTTACAAAAGATATAAACCTTCGGATGAAGGCACTTTCACTGGGGCTCGAAGCGGAGGATTACATCAACGATAAAGTAACGGATATCAATGTATTTGAAAAGACTTACGAAATATACGAAAACATTCCACCTGAATTAATCGACAGGCTGTACACCGGTGATGGGACTATTGCGATAGAAGACCTGGCATTTTCATCGGACATAGAACCTCAGGATTGCTTTGTGTTGAGAAGTGTACGATCGAGTGTACTGGCACGATATATACCGGAGTCTGGCATGGTAAAACGCATTGAAAAAGAACGGTGTTTCGGCATTGAACCCCGAAACGCAGAGCAGACTTTTGCCATGAACGTATTGCTGGATGATAATGTGAAACTGGTTGCTTTAACCGGCAAATCGGGTACCGGGAAGACATTGCTGGCATTGGCTGCCGCCCTGCAAAAGAATGAAGCTTATAAACAAATCCTGCTGGCACGTCCCATTGTAGCATTAAGCAACAAAGACCTGGGTTTCCTGCCCGGTGATGAGCAACAAAAAATAGCACCTTATATGCAACCGCTGTTCGATAACCTGAATGTGATAAAACACAATTTTTCATATCAGGGAAAAGAAATCCGCCTGATTGAAGAAATGCAACGGAATAACCAGCTCGTCATTGAAGCCTTAGCCTATATCAGGGGGAGGAGTTTGAGCGATACGTACTTTATCGTGGATGAAGCTCAGAACCTGACACCCCATGAAATAAAAACTATCATTACCCGTGCAGGCGAAGGAACAAAGATTGTATTCACGGGCGATATACAACAGATTGATTCGCCCTACCTGGATATGTTCTCCAATGGATTGGTGTATATGATCGACCGTATGCGGGGACAGAACATTTTTGCCCATATCAACCTGGTAAAGGGAGAACGGAGTTATTTATCGGAACTGGCAAGCGACTTATTGTAGTAGGTAGTTAGTAGTAGGTAGTCGGTAGTGGGTAGTGGGTAGTGGGTAAAAGAAGTTGTCGAGCCTTAAATATGTTTACAAAAGAATAACCAGAATTCAGAATTAGAAAAACAGAGTAAGTAATTGAAGCATAATTGTCATACTTTTGAATAATTTTAAATTTAAGAATATGAATAATCAGGGATTTAAAGATCTATTGGCTTATAAAAAAGCGTACCAGCTGGCATGTGACATATTTGAGAATTCATTGAAATATCCAAAAGAGGAAAAATATTCGTTAACCGACCAGATACGAAGATCATCCCGTTCGGTTTGTGCTAACTTAGCAGAAGCGTATCGTAAAAGAGACTATCCAAGGCATTATCAACTAAAATTAACTGATTGCCAGGGAGAGAATAGTGAAACATTAGTTTGGCTTGATTTCTCATTCCATTGTAAATATAATGCAGAAGAAGAATATAAACGATTAGTAGAATTAAATAATGAAGTTGGAAAATTGCTATCGTATATGATAAATAATCCGGATAAATTTGGAGTAGCACCATTATAATATTCATTTTTATATCCTACATACTATTATTCCAATCAACTACTAATAAGCCACTAATATACTATATACTTACTACTTAGTACTTACTACTTACTACTTACTACTTACTACTTACTACTAACTACCTACTACTAACTACCCACTAAAAACCACCTACTAAACATGACCAGTCCGGCAACAATTACCAACATACTTGGAACAGAAAAAATAGGCAAACTTATCTGGAATTATTCTCTTCCGGCAATTGTGGGTACGGTGGTAATGGCGCTGTATAACATTATCGACAGGATTTTTATTGGTCAGGGAGTTGGGCCGTTGGCTATTTCAGGTCTGGCGCTTACATTTCCGTTTATGATCCTGTTAATGGCATTCGGCATGTTGGTTGGAGTGGGGGCAGCTTCGCGTATATCGATCACATTAGGCGAGAACGACCTGGAGAAAGCAGAGAAAATTCTGGCTAATGCGTTTACCCTTACATTGATAATTTCGGGAACCGTAATCCTTATTTCGTACATGTATATGAATGATGTACTCCGCATGTTTGGTGGTACTGAAAAGACGATACGCTATGCCGAAGAATTTATGAAGATTATCATTCCTGGAAGTATCTTTTCGGCACTGAATTATGGATTCAACAATATCATGCGTGCTTCGGGGTATCCTCGAAAAGCCATGTATACAATGATAATTTGTGCTTTTATAAATATAATCCTGGATGCGATATTTATTTTTGGTTTTCACTGGGGCATCCAGGGGGCTGCATTAGCTACCAACATTGCCTTTGTGGTGGGTACGATATGGGTACTGTCGCATTTCATGAAGAAGGATTCGATTATTCGCTTTCACCGAAAGAACTTCAGATTGGAGAAAGACACCGTGATGTCAATCATCAACATTGGCCTGTCACCTTTCAGCATGCAATTGGCAACCTGTTTCATCATCATACTGGTAAACACCACGCTGATTCATTATGGCGGTGATCTGGCAATAGGTGCATTCGGCATTATTAACAGCGTAAATACGTTGGTGGTTATGTTTATCATAGGGTTGAACCAGGGCACACAACCGATTATAGGGTATAATTTCGGAGCTAAGCAGTATGGCCGTATGTTCCGGACATTGAAATATGCCGTAGTTGTTGCGACAGGTCTTTCAACAATCGGTTTTGTTATCGGCACCTTTATACCTTCCGTCATGGCTTCAATGTTTACAAGGGACGTTGAATTGCAAAGCATAGCTACAAAGGCTTTGCGGATATCTGTTACCATGTTTCCAATTATCGGTATCCAGATAGTGATTACCAATTTCTTCCAGTCCATCGGGAAAGCAAAAATCTCCATCTTGCTAAGCCTTACACGTCAGTTTTTGTTTCTGGTACCCTGCTTGCTGTTATTGCCACCTATCTTTGGCCTTACAGGAGTATGGTCCGCTATGCCTGTATCTGATGGCTTCTCGTCGGTGATTTCAATTGCCTTTATCTTCTATTATATCAGAAGATTTAAGCGCAAAATGGAAGCATAAGCAGAGGTAAGAGGTAAGGAGCAAGGAGTAAGGAATGAGGAATGAGGAAAGAGTGAGTATGTAAAAAAAGACAGGAAGCAACTAAGAAAAAGAATAAAAAAAAGTATAAAGAACTATCTTCATAACATGACATTAAATGTAATAAAAAAAAGGGAAGGAGAAAATCAGTTGATTTTCTCCTTCCCTTTTTATTTTATAAATTAGTGTTCCTTATTTTTGTACCAATACCCATGCATCAGGGAAGCGGTTTGAAACATTTTTAATAAATACATGAGCTCTTTGATAATCATTCATTGAAGCCATCAATACACGAAACATTCCTTTTTCGTTTACTACAACGACTGCTTTATTGCCTTCTTTGTTCAACGTGCTTTGTAACCCTTTGGCATTGGCTTGTTTTGTAAAACTACCTACTACCACGTGGTATTTATATTTCAAAGCATCTGTGTTGGTTTCACCTTCAGCTAAACTAAAATTCTCATTACTGGTAACTTCTGTTTCGTTGGATACCGCTCTGTTTTCATAAGGTTCAGCAACAACTGGGGCTGGAGTAGCAGCTACCGGTTTCGGTGCAGCAGCTTCGATATTAGCACCGGCAGGTATTTCAGCAATTTTTTGTTTTGATTTACAGGCAGATGTTGCTAACATTACAACAGCTAAAGCAAGGGTTAATCTGATTGTTTTGTTCATGTTTTTTATTATTTATATGATTTTATGATTGTCAAATAGCTAGCCTTCAAAACACAATATCGTTCAAAGGTAACCGTTGACTTGTTTGTTTGATTTTTTGACTTTATCTAAGACACTACAAAGATGATAAGAAAAATGGAGCTATACAAATAGTGAGGATAAATTTTATATAAAATATACTGATTTGTTCAAACAAAATGCCTATCCCAAACGTTTATAGTTTATAAAAGTGAATATCAAGTGAAATATTAACGCATAAAACAGTAAAATTATGAAATTTACATTGCCAGAATTACCTTACGCTCACAATGCTTTAGAACCCATTATCAGTGAAAGAACCATCAGTTTCCATTATGGAAAGCATCATCAAACGTATGTTAACAACCTGAATGGATTGGTTGTAGGTACTGAATTTGAAAATTCAGATCTTGAAGCTATTGTCAAAAAATCAGAAGGTCCTATTTTCAATAATGCAGCTCAAATATGGAACCACACCTTCTATTTTCTGTCACTTACACCAAACAAAGGGAGTAAACCAAGTGATAAGTTGGCAAAAGCAATTCTTGCAGGTTGGGATTCACTTGACAACTTTAAGGAAGAATTCAATAAGGCTGCCGTATCGGTATTTGGTTCCGGTTGGGCCTGGCTGGTAAAAGATGTAGAAGGAAAACTTACAATTGTAAAAGAAAGCAATGCAGGCAATCCAATTACCCACGGATTGACTCCTCTTCTGACATTTGATGTTTGGGAACATGCCTATTACCTGGATTACCAAAACCGTCGTGCTGATTATGTAGCAGCTCTGTGGGATTTAGTAGACTGGAAATTAGTATCCGAACGTTATTAAACAATTAATAATTAACAATTAATAATTAATAATTTCCGGGGCACTGAAAACGCAGGCTTTTGTAGTTTGACAAGTAGTTCATTATATATCTATGATTACTTAAGCACTTTTTATTAAAAGACATATAAGCCGGATTGACATTTATTCAATCCGGCTTATTTAGTGTTTTTTACTCAACTACAAATTCATTTTAATCATAAACTCTTAAAACCTTAATACTTGTTAAAAAACACAATGAAACATTCATTTTACTAAAAAATGATATGGCATTGTATTGAAGTGTAGTAAAAAAATTATCTTTGCACTCACTTTACAATATTTTCCACTTAAAAAGGCGGATATTGCTACAATTAATTTTTAGAAACTAGGCGAATGAAAAACTTATCACTCATTTTTAATGCCATACTGGCGATTGCAGTAGTAGTTCTTTTTGTATTGGTACTTGGCAATAAAACTAACAACACTACCAAACAATCAGTACAGGGAAAAGGTATCATCTCAAAAGGTAAGTTACCAATAGCTTATATAAATATTGACTCCTTGTTGTTGCATTATCAGTTTGCGAAGGAAGCAAATGAATCATTAATCAAAAAACAGGAGGATTCACGTCTTACCATTAACACGAAAGCACGTCAATTGCAGGCAGAAATGGGTGAGTTTCAGCACAAGCTGGAAAACAACGCATTTTTAAGCCGTGAAAGAGCAGAACAAGAGCAAGCTCGCTTACAAAAGAAACAACAGGATTTACAGGTGCTGGATGGTGATTTGAGTAAACAATTAGTTCAGATTCAACAAAAAATGAGTGAACAATTACGCGACACCATCAATTCATTTATGAAGAGTTATAATAAAGATCATAAATACGAAATGATAATCAGTAACACCTCAAGCGATAACATCCTGTATGCTGATAAATCGTACGATATCACAGCTGAAGTTACAAAACTTCTGAACGAACGCTTCGAAGCTAAAAAATAATATCTTTGTTCATATCGATACATAATAAAAGCGCAACCATCAGGCTGCGCTTTTATTATGTACTATCAGGAAATAAGTGTTGTTATATGTAAACGTAGATATTTAATGATATATTTGTTAATCTACAAAAGCTTACATTTCAGCGTCCGGACAATTATTAATTATTAATTATTAATTATTAATTATTAATTATTAATTTGCAATATTCTCAGTTACCGCGAAATGATTGTAAGAATGAAGAGAGTGCATAAATTAAGACTAAAACTACCCATGAATTTGAGTTGGTAAACATCAAATAAGCAGCTACAGCAAGCAACAGGCTTGTAAAAAAACCAATACGAGCTAACCGTTGTTGTCGACTTTCAGCTTTCTTGTTTTCAAAAGCATTTTTACCTTGCATAAAAATCAATAAGGCAGCTCCGAATGAAAAAATGTATGGTGCATAAATTATATCAAAAAGTTTAGCGAAAGCTCCCAGAATAATAACTGTTCCGGCAGAAATAAAGAGAATTTGTGAGGGTTGTTTTTCTTTCATTCTTTAATAATAAAAATATCTTCGTTTTCTTTTTTCATGAAATAATGCTCACGAGCAAATTTTTCAAGGTTTGCATTGCTTGACTGAAGCTCAAATTTCTTTGTTTTATTTGATTTTATCTCGTCCTGATAAAATTTATATTCTTTCTCCAATTGGCTTATCTTCTGATGAGTCTGCCAACGATGAATCAAACTGTGCTGATCGAAGAAAGTAACAAAAACAGTATAAGCCAAAAAAACAATCAGATACTTATTCAAAAGTATCTTCCCTAGTTTCTTTCCTGTAGTATTAAAAAATGCCATGATAATTCAAATTACAAGCTGTCGGAATAAAAAAGTTATAAGCTGTTGGGCAAATGAGACATTCAATAAACAACTCATGTTTTCGATACAAAGGTAAGCAATTTTTATGTTCATTCTTTTTTTTTGATAAATCTTTTTTTTTGATAAACTGTACCTGAATTTTCAGTATATTTGCAGGCAAAAGCAGAAAAAGTTTTCAATTTATGGATAATTTCATTGTTTCAGCCCGCAAATATCGTCCTTCGTCATTCAACTCGGTTGTGGGACAGCTGGCATTGACCACTACACTTAAAAATGCTATTAAAAGCAATCATTTGGCTCATGCATATTTATTTTGCGGACCTCGTGGTGTAGGGAAAACTACCTGTGCACGTATTTTTGCCAAAACAATTAACTGTCAAAACCTGACAGCAGAAGCTGAAGCCTGTAATAAATGCGAATCCTGTGTTTCATTCAATGAACAACGATCCTATAATATACACGAACTGGACGCCGCTTCCAATAACGGGGTAGATGATATCCGTTCACTGACCGATCAGGTCCGTATACCACCGCAAATAGGGAAATACAGCGTATATATCATCGATGAAGTCCATATGCTTTCACAAGGAGCCTTTAATGCTTTTCTAAAGACATTGGAAGAACCACCAGCACATGCTATTTTCATTCTGGCTACTACAGAAAAACATAAAATTATTCCTACTATCCTTTCACGCTGTCAGATTTACGATTTCAACCGTATCACAGTAGCCGATACAGTGAAACATTTACAGTTTGTGGCACAACAGGAAGGTGTAACAGCTGATGTAAACGGGTTGAACATCGTTGCTCAGAAGAGTGAAGGTGGTATGAGGGATGCATTGTCCATTTTTGACCAGTTGGTAAGTTTCTGTGGCAATAACATAACCTACCAGGGAGTGATCGAGAACCTGAATGTGCTCGATTATGAATACTATTTTCGTTTAGTTGAAGGTTTTTTAAAAGGAGAAGTCAGTCAAAGCTTACTTATTTTCAATGAGATATTAAATAATGGGTTCGATGGTCATCATTTCATTACCGGCTTGAGCTCTCATTTACGTGATGTACTGGTGAGCAAAGATCCTCAAACAATTTCGTTACTTGAAGTTGGTGCAGATATTGGAGAACGTTATAAAACACAGGCCCAGCAATGTACTCCCGAATTTCTTTTTCAGGGACTTAAAATCAGTAATGATTGTGATATAGACTACAGGCAGAGCAAGAATAAACGGCTACTTGTAGAACTCGCTTTAATTCGTCTGT
>Ga0302296_1003002_pt1 | contig 11039 bp, 8 predicted proteins | sample III_Fen_N3_1_FD_194546 | JGI IMG/M metagenome (GOLD analysis project Ga0302296, IMG submission 194546) | Peat permafrost microbial communities from Stordalen Mire near Abisko, Sweden - III_Fen_N3_1 | ecosystem: Environmental > Terrestrial > Soil > Wetlands > Permafrost | place: Sweden: Abisko... | reverse complement strand
TTTATTTACTAAGCCATGCCGTATTGCATTATCACAATAGGTATGTAAAGTCATTGTTGGAATTAATAAGTTCAAAGGTACTTCTTCTTCAAATTCAATTTTATAATCAAAACGTTTGCCGAATCTCATTTTTTCAAGTTCAAGATAGGTGCGTATATAATCAAGCTCTTCTTTGATGCTAATATAGTTTTTATCTGCGTTTGATAATGTAAGATGTGTAAAGTTAGAAAAAACAGAGATATAATAGCTCGCTTTAAGTCGATTAGTCATGGCAAAATTGCCAATGGCACTAAGTACGTTTTTTGTAAAATGAGGTATTACTTTTGAACGTAAAGTATTCAACTGCAACTGATTTTCATATTTTTGCTTATTCAACAAATCAATTTTCTTTTTATTGTTTTGCCGTAAAACAAGGAAAGTAATTCCTGTTACTAACGAGGAAAACAAGACTAAGTACAAGATATAAGCAACCGTTGATGACCAAAATGGAGTTTCGATTTCAATCCACGGACTTCTTGCTGTTTGTGACCAATGAGCCCCATCCATACTACATTGAACTTCAAACTGATACTTTCCGTAATTGACATTTGTAAAATCTACCGTTTTATTGTAAATCGGTTCTGACCACTCATCCGAAAATCCTTTAAGTCGGTAATGAAACCGTAATGATTTGGGAGCAGAAATGGAATTGGCAACATATTCAAATCTCAGGAATTTATCTGAAGGACTGATTTCTATTGAATTATTTCCGAAGACCAGTTGCTTCCAATTCAAATTATCATTTGAATAATATAGTTTTGCTAACCGGATGGGAGGTATAATTTGTTTTTGCGATTGAACTAACTTTTCAGGATTAAATTTAAGTACCGACAAAGTTGTGGTAAGCCACACATCGCCATTATGATCTTCACAAAATCCGTTCTGTCCCGATTCCAATCCGGTGAATCCGGCATCGTAGCCGATTTCCCACATCTCTGGATTTGAATATGATTTTAGCTGTTCAAGATTAACGATAAACAAGCAACGTATTCCCCCTGCTAATAGGTATTTATTATGATAAACCATTATAGAATAAATGGGATCAGCTATTCTGTTCATTGCTATCCGATACTCGCTTCCATTTGGCAATTCCACAAATATACCATTTTCTGTTCCTTTCCAAATCCTTCCGATTTGGTCAATAGACATGGAGATAATTCCACGGTAACTATGCTTGCGGGTATCTTCAATCAAAACACTATCCCCTATCAGGTAGCTTAGTCCGCGTGCTGAACCAATTACAATCCTGCCTTTACTATCTCTACTAATTGCCCGTGGCAATCCTTTATTTACTTCAAAAAAATTTTTGTGTGCTCCAACACCACAATAAATACCTCTCCTATTTAAAGTATCAAAACCTGAATAATATAGTTTCTTTTTCTCTTCATCAAAAAATGCAGCTAAAGATGCACCTGTTTGTCCCATGAACTTCAATCGGTTATTTTCGTATTTAGTAATCCCGCAACCCGAAGGAAAATACAACGTTTTTTTATTTGTCTTTATACTTCCCATATATTGTAATTGCCATTCAGGGTAACCTTTATTCATTAAGTGCAATTGACTGTTTTTATCCATTTTCCATAATCCTAATCCATAACTCCCAAACCACATATTCCGATTGTCGTCTTCCAATATTGACCAGATATTATCCACCTTAGAAAGATTAAACTTATATTCTTCGATATTCAGATTGAAAAAATTATATACACCTGCGTCGGTGCCTATCCATAAATTATTCTCTCTGTCAATAAGCATGTAATTTACAATAGACAAATCGAATCCCAGATTTATTTGTCTTTTAGGGAAAAAATGACTTTTCCAATTTCCATCAAAATATAATAATGAACCATCATTCAAAACAATAAATTGAACATAGCTTTGAAATTTGGTATCAACAATATTTCCAATAAATTCAAATTTTTTATCAATAAATCTAAATTTTGATATGATATTTTCTTTCCTTAGATAATAAAATTGATGCTTCAAATCTACCAAAATAACCGAATATACTGTTGGAATATCAGCTATCTTTTTAATTCGGAATTTTCTATCAATTTCGCAAATTGCTTTTGATGTTATCAATGTATTGCTATCGCAATAATCAACATTTTCATTCAATGAAGTGAGTTTAAAAAAATTTCTTTTCTTAAAGTTGAAAATATAATGAGTTAGCTTTCGACAATTTATTTTTTTATCAATTGATTCCACATTAAATAAAATAAGTTGATTATTGTCGAGTCGCTTGATAGTGTTATATTTGCCATTTGGGATATCTTCGCAGTTGGGAATATCATAATACAATATACTGTCGTTTGGAAAAACTAAAACCAGTTTATGATTGGATATCATGACAATTTTGTCATCCCAACCTCCGATAAAACTAACCTCACCCGCAGGCATTCCATTCTTCACGGTATAGTTTTTAAACGATATACCATCAAATCGGCTTGCACCATACTTGGTTCCAAACCACATATACCCATCCCTGTCCTGAAAAATGCAGCCTACTTGCATTTGCACCAAGCCATCGCGCGTAGTATAATAGCGCGACACGTAGTTTCGGGTTACGTGTGGTGCGGCTTGCAACAGTAGCGAGCAAAATATCAGAGATAATATGAGTAGAAACCGATTCAAAGCTATTTTATTTGATGTTTTTGAATTACCAGTTAATTACTTTGCCAAATGAAGTTTCCAACGCTTTATCTCCGGTAAAAATCACATTACATTGTTCCGCTTTTGCATTGGAATGATTAGCCCAATACCGTAATCCTTTGAAATAATCGGTTGAATAAGTTGCACCGGATTTAATTTCATATCCCACTTGTATTTCCCCTGTTTGTTCTAACAAATCCACTTCATTGCCCGTTTTATCGCGCCAAAATGACAATTGAGGTTCGTGTCCGGCATTCAAATTCTTTTTCACAAATTCATTGATAACTAAATTCTCAAACAAAGCTCCACGCAAAAAATGGGTTGCTATTTGTTCCACTTGAATGATATTAAGCAACGAACAAGCCAAACCGGTATCGTAAAAATATAGCTTTGGTGTCTTCACCAACCGTTTCGAGTAATTATTATGATCCGGTCTCAAGAGGTAAACAATATAACTGGCTTCCAATACCGAAATCCACGACTGAGCAGTTGACATGGCTATTCCGCATTCGTTTGCCAATGAGGATAAGTTGAGCAACTGACCGATTCTTCCAGCGCACATTTTCAGAAAAAATATAAACTTATTCAAATCACCAATGTGTTTCAATTGACGGACATCCCGTTCAATATAAGTCTGAATATAATAAGGATAAAAATCTATTGGAGCAATATCCTTGTCATAAATCCGTGGATAACTTCCGGTAAAAATTTCTTCATCAACACTTTGTTTGCGAATGTTGGCCGTCTGCAACTCGCTATGCGAAAATGGCAATAACTTTAGCACCGCCGTCCGCCCGGCAAGCGATTGGGTGATGGACTCCATCAATAAGAAGTTTTGCGAACCTGCCAACAGATACATTCCTTCTCTGCCCTGAAGGTCAGTATGGGTTTGCAAATAGGAAAACAATACCGGAACAAGTTGAGCTTCGTCAATAATTGTTTTATCCGGATAAGTAGCCAAGAAACCCTTCGGATCGGTTTGTGCCAACAACCTGTTTTCGGTATTTTCTAACGAAACATAGTTGTATTCAGGAAAAGTATTTCTTAGTAAAGTCGATTTCCCTGATTGCCGTGGTCCGGTAAGGGTTACTATCGGGTATTTTGTTGCCAAGGCTATCAGCTTTGTTTTTAGTTCTCGTTCAATCATAAGTTTCTCGTCATTTTAAATAATCGGACAAATCTACGATTAAATAATTAATTTGACAAGCAAATCTATTGTCATTTTATTATCAGATTACTAACAGACAAAATACAGACGTAAAATTTGCAAAACGCCTGCATTGATGCGAAATAATACTGCGTTATGTAATTAATAAATGAAAATCGGAGTAATACTTATGCTTCCTATGGTCAGCACAATCCAGCAATGAAACATAAGTATTAGGGGTTTGTGGCTTGGTGTTTAAATCGTGTTATATTTTTCAGTTGTATAATGCAAAAGCTTGTTCGATTTACTTACTTTTAAACCGACCAAAAAGCTAGTAAAAAAGAGAAAATTAGTCAGTTACAACAGTTGAGTCATTTTTACTTGTTATCAAACAGCCTATAATTATTAAAGATCAATATTAATACCATATTCGAGTTCTTCTTTTAATTTTTGAAGTTTTCTATCTCTTTCAATTCTCCAGAATTGGATTATAATTTCTCCAACAATTATTTGAATTATAAAAATAATATAAGGAACTACTTTTGCCATTTTTTCTCCAATGATGGAATCACTTATTGAAATTGCAATTGCTATAACGGCAAAACCAATTGAAATGAAAAGTTTCTTATAATGAGGACGTTTAATGTAAAATATCTCCATCTCATCAATTCCTTTTAATATCGTAATCTCTCTATCATGGTACTTCTTATTATTCTCTTTTGCGTGTTTTTGTGCACTATATATTGCTATACGATAATTATTTTTACGTATTTTCCACCAATAAAGATCAATTGTAAGATAGAGTAAAAAAATTAAACCAAAAACAATAATATGCCTAGTACAACTGGCTAAAATACTAATAACAATGCCTATTACAAAAATTGTACTAATTATAGTGATGTCTTGAGGTGGTTTATAGTGAGTAGTTCTAAGCCAATAGGCAGTAATTTCAAGTTCGTGTAAACCACTTTGTACCCATGATAATCCCATTAATATTATCAGTGTGAATAAGATAATATAAAGTAACTTATAAAGTTCAAATTGATTGAAAAGTAAAATGACCTCACTTTTCATTGAAAGTATTCCAATTAATGCTGTACTAGCTGCTAATGCGTAAGTGATAGTGTATTTGTACGGTTTTATCTCTTCTCTCAAAGGTGTTGGTTCTACAAGTTTTGACATAATATTTTTATTTATAAATTTGTATTTAATTAGATGTTGTGAAACTAAGTTCGTTTCCGTAGACTGTACCTGCACTGGTAGTGGCATAGGCTCTCACATAGTAGGTAGTATTTGCCATCAAGCCATCAACCATTTGGCAATAACCAGTATTGCTGCTATTAACAAAAGTGGTTTTATAATCCGATATAGTTGGATTATGTAAATAACTCCAACAAACACCGCTAAATATAATCCCATAAACACCCTTATCATTAATAACAACACCCGAATTTGCTGAGTTTTTGGCAATACTCGTTACACTAATAGTTGTTACACTTGGTAAACCATTATCTTTCACACAACGTACAGATTGTCCAAAGTATTTGAAATCCTGAGTAAAACTACCAACAGCACCATACCAAGAGTCAATAAACCGATTTCTTGCATAGTTGGAATCATCCTCCGTAGTGCTCCACCAACAGCCCTGACTTCCAATATTGTAGAAAATATTATTAGTGTAAAGGATTCCGCCTGGAAGAGCTGTAAATCCGCTTTCGTTAGTAACAATGACACCATCCCTTGGAGTATTCCAATGTGCCGTCCCAGCTTCCATTAGTTTGCACCCTGCTACAAAAGTTGCACCACCTAAATAATCGGTTAGGGTTGTCCACTCAGCATCGGAGGGAACGTGCCAGCCGACAGGGGCTAATTTGCCTGTATTCACAGCATACCAATTGTATAAAGCACCATAAATTTTACCATAGGCTTCATAATCATTTTCGTACCAGCAATATGCACCTGTGGTAAGAGCAGTCCATGTGTTATCAGTTACATTGGGAATATTAGTACCATCGTTATAATGCGTTACCCGTAGATTTTCAACCATCCATGTTTGAGTACCTATGGTTACAGTATGATAAGTATTGTTGTCTATGTCTTTTACTATAAGGCCAGTTTTTTGTTGTAGTTGTTCGATTTGCGCAAGTAAGGCATCTACATTACCAGCTTTGGTTGCATAAAGAGCATAAGGCACACTCAACAACTGGCTAGTTCCGGTAATAGTGTAATTGTTGCCTCCTGTTGGGTCGGTTTCGGTTTTAATAAAATATGAACCTGATGACCAGTCAATAGTACTAAAACCTGCTCCGCCGCCTATTTCAATGCTTACCAAACCATTGGCATTTGTGCTTGGCGTTTGAGTTTCGGTGTAAACAACTGTTCCGCTTATTAACCCTTGCAGAATGCTGATTCGCATTCCTAATTTAGTATTTGTAACTAAGGTATTACTGCTGTTGCGTATTACTGCCTGATAGCTTAATTTTTGCGGTATTTGTGCAAATACGCTTGTTGTCAACAATCCCGCTACTAAAATTGTAAATAAATTTTTCATAACGACTTAGTGCTTAATGATTTTAAACATTTTGATTTCTTTGTTGTTTTGGATTACTTTTAAAAAGTAATTTGCATTTACAAGATTTGTCATAGAAATATTTGTTTGATTCCCTTCAATTTTTTTTGATTTTAAGAGCTTTCCGCTCATGTCGAAAAGCTGATAATTCATTGATTGGATCATTGTTGAAGCATCTGTTTTTAGTATAAGATAATCAGTTGTAGGGTTTGGATAAGCGGAAAATAAAAGATTGATGTCTTTGGTATTTTCAAGGCTAGTTACGACTGAAATTTCGTAAGGTTGCTGTATGCCTTGTGCCACCATACCATTTGTTCCTAAACTAGTCGTGTAAATCACCTGTCCAATAGAATAGCTCGCAGACCCTCCGCTTCCTAATGCTTCGCTACCTGTGGCGAGTATTGCCGTTTGTGCATGTAATCCTGTTAGTCCAAGGACTAACAAAAACATGGTTAGTAATTTAAACCTTTCGTATTTCATTATGAACTCCTTTTTAAATAGCTAATTGCTATTTTGATTTATCAATTATTATTCTTTTAGCCCGTAGTGTATATAGAAAAAGTTATTTTGTTGGGGCTTCTGCCCCAAACCCTGACTTACTTTTTGTCTTAACATAAAAAGTGAGCAAAAAAGTCAAGACTACGCCCATATCACTCGAAAAACTTACGCTCAGTTGGCTGAAACCATCCAAACTCGCTCCTTCGTCGCTTAAACAGGAAAGTTTCTTACACCAACTTCACTTGTTTTTCGGCTCACCAGACGAGAGAAGTTATACGACATTATTTCTTTCCTATTACTTCTATGTATTACGTCAAAAAAAATCTGTCCCGCCAAAATGCATTCGCTTCCGGCGGGACAAATTACCATTTTACAAATTTTGCTCTTCTTCGGTAACATTACCGGGAAGGTCAGAGGCTCGGATAACAATTCGGTCGCCATCCAATGAAGCATTATCGGCTGTAGTTGTATAAACCCAGTCTAAACCATTAGCTGAAACAACTGCAAGTCCTTGTTCCACTTCCGTTCCGTCAGCATTGTAGATAGTTACTCTAACTTCCGTTACTTTAAAATCATCGGTGGCTCGTATAGTTATGGTTTCACCCTTTTTACCACTATACTTACTTAAATCCACCGTTTCAATATCCGGTGCATGAAAAAAATCAGCTACCGCCACATTGTAGGGCGTTTCATTTCCTGTTACTTTAGCCTCGTAATCGGCCTTTACTGCTGGATCGGATATTGCACCTTTGGCATAAATAGTTGCTTCCTGAAACCGCCGGTGATGTTGCTTTTGAGCTTCAGAGGGTTCGCCTGTACGTTCCTTGGGTTTAGAAGAAACAAACGTTTTTCCACCACGATTGCGAAATACAATCAGATCGCCAACCAATCCTGCCAACCCGTGAGTAATCACATTGTTTTTTGATTCTGCCATTGTTGTAAACAATTTAAAGTGAATAATTGAGAATTATTATGAGTCCCCTTAGGGAAATTTTAAGAGGCTTTATCCTATATCTATCCTATATCTATCCTATATGCTATATATAGCTTTTATAATTTATTAAAAGTTATATTTAGAAACCATGCAAATGTAAAATAAATATAAATTTTATACAATACAGTTATATCTGATTTGCAACGAACTCGCAATTTTATGTCACGAACTGAATATTTTTTGTCATGAACTGAATATTTTTTGTAATATTTAAATTCAAGACAATCAAAATAATCAATGTAATCTGTTGAAGGGTAGGGTGTAGCTTTTAATTCTCAAGATTGAATACAAACCACAGGATTTGAATATTTATGGTAAATGAAGGAGGCTAACAATGATAGCGATATTATTGCTTTGCAGTTAATTGAAAATGTATGCTCGAAATTATTTTAATTAAAAGTGAAAATTGGTTGGGGACAAGCGACTGGAAGTCGCTTGATCTTTTAACCACAGACGGCACACTTTTGTATGGTGTGCCAATACCTGCCGGAACATCTATTGAATCTCTTGATAATCGGCTGATTTAAATGTTTTTGCAAAAAAGAAATCGAAAATTGGTTTTAATTTCAGTTGAAGATTGTATATTTGCAAAGTTATTGCATTATAAACACTTTACAATTTAAAATGAAATGATATGCCTGAGATTAGCCGATTTTATGGAATAGTGGTTTTTATGTTTTTCAATGATCATAACCCACCACACTTTAAGGTTAAGTACAGCGAATTTGAAGCAAACATATTAGTAGAGAATGGTAGTCTGCTTAATGGTGATTTCCCATTAAGTAAACTAAAGTTAGTTCAGGCATGGGCTGAGATTCATAAGGATGAGTTATTAGAAATGTGGTTGAGTAAGAATTTTCACAAAATAAATCCTTTGCAATAATGTTACGGATAACAGAAATAATTGAGAAATCGCCTTATTATTTGCTATGCAAATTCAACAACGGGGCTATAAAAAAATTGGATGTTTTACCAATTATCGAACATCATAAACATCTGAACGGGGTTGATAGTTTATTAAATGAAGCTGTATTTAATAACGTCAAAATAGGAGAATTTGGAGAAATAATGTGGGAAAAAATAGTAAAAACGTCTCAAAATGGAGAAGTCATAAGTTGGGATTATGATATTTCGCCCGAATTTGCGTATCATAATGCCCTTTGAACATTGAATCACGCTGGCGCACTTTTGTAAAGTGTGCCAATACAAAAGTTAGTCTTCAACTCCCCGCTGGCACAACAATCATCAAGCAACTAGTTACACGAAAAAAACCTACAATTCATTAAACGGTTTTCGGTAACTGCACCCATTCTTCCACTCGCTACAACCATACGCCGAATTACCTTTCAGCAGCATACCTTTACCGCAAAGAGGACAAACCTGACCTTCTAAGCCCTTCTCCTTTTCAAGGAGAGGGGTTTGGGGTAAGGTTGGGCGGCGATTATCACTTTTTACATTGAAAACAATTTCTGTCACCATGGCTTTCAGTTCGTCCAAGAAATCTTTGGCTTTATATTCACCACGTTCTACCTGGCGAAGTTTCTTTTCCCAAAGTCCTGTTAACTCAGCTGATTTGAGCAAATCTTCCTGAATAACTTGTATCAATTCCACGCCGGTATTGGTGGCAATCAGGTTTTTCTTTTCGCGCCGAACGTAATCACGTTTGAAAAGCGTTTCGATAATGGCTGCTCGGGTTGAAGGTCGTCCGATACCGTTTTCTTTCAATGCATCGCGCAGTTCATCGTTATCTACCAGCTTTCCGGCTGTTTCCATGGCACGTAGTAAAGTTGCTTCCGTATAAGGTTTTGGTGGTGAAGTCCATTTTTCGGCCAACGTTGGTTCGTGCGAACCGCTTTCGTTTTTTTGGAAAATAGGTAATGTCCACTCTTCTTCTACGTCGTTTTCTTTTTCTTCGGTTTCCGCTTTAGCAAACACAACCCGCCAACCTTGTTCCAAAATTTGTTTTCCGGTTACTTTAAATTCCACCTTTTCAACTTCACCCAACACGGCGGTGGTTGAGATTTTACACTCAGGATAAAAATTGGCTATAAACCTACGTGCCACTAAGTCAAAAACTCGCTTTTCGGGATCAGTCAGAGATGTTGGATGAACACCGGTAGGTATAATAGCATGGTGATCAGTCACTTTCGCATTATCAAAAACCTTTTTCGTTTTTGGCAATTTACCTGCAAGCAAAGGCTTCGTAAGCACCTCATAATCTTTAATTCCTTTCAGAATATCCGGAATTTTAGGATAAATATCGTCACTCAGGTACGTGGTATCCACACGCGGATAAGTTGTGACTTTCTTTTCATACAGGCTTTGTATAATCTTGAGCGATTCATCGGCTGAGAAACCAAATTTTTTGTTGCATTCCACCTGAAGTGAAGTCAAGTCGAAAAGACGAGGTGCGGATTCCGTTCCCTTTTTAGTTGTAATATCTGTAACAACAAAATCGGCAGTTTTTACAGTTTCTAAAAAGTTAGTTCCTTCCTCCACACTTGAGAATCGACCTTTTGTAGCCGAGAAAACAGTGTCGCGATAAACCGTTTTCAATTCCCAGTAAGCTTCGGGATTAAAATTTTCAATTTCGAGCTGACGGTTTACAATCAAAGCCAACGTGGGTGTTTGAACACGACCGATGGATAATATCTGACGGTTTTTACCATATTTCAATGTATAAAGTCGAGTGGCATTCATTCCCAGCAGCCAATCGCCAATAGCACGCGAAAGCCCGGCTTCATAAAGTGTTTGGTAATTGCTTTGATCTTTCAGTTTTGTAAATCCTTCTTTGATTGCTTCTTCGGTCAATGATGAAATCCAAAGCCGTTTCACCGGACATTTACACATGGCTTTTTGCATCACCCAGCGTTGAATCAATTCTCCTTCTTGGCCTGCATCACCACAATTTACAACTTCATCGGCATTGGCCATCAGTGTTTCAATGACTTTAAACTGCTTTTGAATACCGCTATCGTTCATTACTTTTATCCCAAAGCGTTGAGGAATCATCGGTAAATGGCTCAACGCCCATGCTTTCCACTCCGGCGCATATTCGTGCGGTTCGAGCAAACCACAAAGATGACCGAAAGTCCAGGTTACCTGATAACCATTTCCTTCAATGTATCCATCTTTTCGGG
>Ga0302296_1002999_pt1 | contig 11044 bp, 5 predicted proteins | sample III_Fen_N3_1_FD_194546 | JGI IMG/M metagenome (GOLD analysis project Ga0302296, IMG submission 194546) | Peat permafrost microbial communities from Stordalen Mire near Abisko, Sweden - III_Fen_N3_1 | ecosystem: Environmental > Terrestrial > Soil > Wetlands > Permafrost | place: Sweden: Abisko... | reverse complement strand
TTCAAATAACTGCACATCACTTATCAGCCCTGACCGTACATAGCATCCTTCCAGAAGATCATGACTGAGGATCCTGTTTTCAGGGAAACGGCCATTGAATGCCTGAATGAAGATATCAACATCATAAATTCCTTTGCCAATAAAAGAGCCCTCACCAAATACATCCTGGTATACATCAGATACTGCCCTGGTATAAGGGTCTATGCCGGGTTCACTTCCGTATAACCTTGCATATATTGACATGTTCGTTACAGGCAGACTGATTGCTACACGTGGCTGAAGAATCCCATACCCCTCACAAACCCGTTGTTTAGTTTCATCGTATATAGCCCGATTCAGAGGGTGAGCCATTGTGCCGACAAATTGGCGGGCAGAATCCCTTGGGAGTTGAGTATCAGTGTCGAGTGTAATAACATACTTCACTCCTGAAATAACTCCGGTATTCCCGACTATAGATGTGAAATGATGATCAGATCCTCCCCGAAGGAAGGAATTCAGTTCAGAAAGCTTACCTCTCTTGCGCTCATAACCCATCCATAACCGTTCACTCTTGTTCCAGACGCGGGGACGATGAAAAAGAAAAAATGTCTCATTTCTGGTATCCTTGTATTTTACATTTAGTTCTTCAATCTTTTTTCCGGCCAGCAGAAGCAGGTGTTCATCCTCAGCCATATTCTCTTCATCGGAATCTTTAAAATCTGTCAGCAAGGCAAAATGAAGATTTTTATCCCTGTTTGCAAGAAATCTGACTTCCAGCGCTTCTATAAGTTCTTCGATGTTTTGAACACTAAGAAGCATAGAAGGAATAACAACCAGAGTACGAGATTCAGAGGGGATACCGTGTGAAAAATCCATCCTTGGTAAAGGTTTTGGAGTTGCCAGTAACGTTGCTACCCAGTTTACGAGAGGAACTGCCAGATGACTTGAACTAAAAAAGAGCAGGATGCCCATAAGTGCCAATAGCCAGCCATGGACACCTTCAGAATGAGATTCTGATAGAAAACCCCAGGTTAAAATTGATGTAATGAGTAGAATGGAACCTGAGAACAAGAACAGGTTAAACCTGCTACCCACCTTAGTAAGTGATCTTAAGGCTGAAAAACGTACCCGAACCAGACGTTCAAGAACCGGCATACCTTTATCAACAAGAAAGTATCCGACATGAGCTGTTCTGTCTGCATTGCTTTTGTTTGTGGCGTTTTGCTGTGCAAGTGATATTGCTTTAGAGGCCACTTCGGCTTCCGACAGAGGGCTTCTCTTGGCAATCCTTTCAATAATATGACGATATTGGTCCCTTGTTGAGAAATCCATTTTGCTATACGCACCTACCGGATCGTTGCACAAAATCTGTTCAATGATGCTCATTTTCTCGACAAACTCTTTCCAATCCATTGCACCCAGAAAACGCAGACTGTCAATACTATTGCTTATTGAAAGCTGATCGGCAGCGAGTTGCTGATTTCCCAGCTGAATAAGCCGCTCAATTGTCAGACCTGAATCGGATAATTGTTGTTCGATCCATGTTAATGGTAATGCCAGTGCTGAACTCTGTCCCTGTAACCGGCGTGCAAACTCAGAAACAAATGATGTATTCATTGGTGGTTCTGACCGGGCCATATCGGCAATTACAAGTATCAGGCTTTTGGGATCCTTTTCCGCAGTTTCCATCATCTGATCGGCCCATGTATCTGCATTATCACGGTCGATACTATTATCTGCTATCCGGGAAGCAACCCGTCGTAGATTCTCAATAAGTGCAAGACGCAACATTATTGGAATTGCCCATAATTCACCCAACATTAACGGACTCACCAACTGGTATGCTTTCACAAAACGTCCAAGACTCTCGGGATCGACCCGTCCGTCTCCATGTGATATTGTTTCAAGCGCAATATCATATACTCTGGGAAGACCTTTTGATAAACCATCAAGAAGGCGGGGGAGTTCCCTGCTATACCCTTTTGGCAGATGCCGTTTACCGGTATGGATATGTTCTTCTATGAGATAAAAATTATCGAGTAACCACTCTCCTGCAGGAGTGATCTGACGGTTAGCCTTAACTGATTCTGTAACGATGTCACGAACTGCAATCAGAACTTCCTCATTCTCAGCAAGTCTGGTAAGCAGATATTGGTCAGGTTTTATCTCTATGCCTATTCTGTGAATTCCGGCAAGCTTTGTGCCATGAAATTCCATCTGATCAGAACTGAATAATTCTGACCGCAACGGCTGTTCTCCATTATTATATTTTTTTGTGAACCCACTTCTGAAAAGGTCGGTTTTAATCCGAATCAAAGACTCGTTTATTATAGTACTATTTACTTTCATTGCTGATCCGTTCCCAGATGTAAAATGCTAATTATAAACCAGTAAAGGCAGATAATCTTTACTAAAAATTATGAGAACGAAAATGGATGAATATATTGTTATTAGTATTACAAAACTTTTAAGAAGAGTTACATGATTCACACATTTAGACACTCTCAATAATTGCCAAACCCTGTCAGGCCAAATATTTCCTGATATCATCGAAAAACGGAGTATTTTTTTCTTCGACACATTTTGCGGCAAAGAGATAAAGGGCTGCTGACCATGTCTGCCAGTCCTGACCCATTGGCTTTCCTGTCTGGGCTTTTAACCATTCATTAAATCCAAATTGGATATTATTATTATCTGTAATTCTCACCAGGTTTGTGAGAACAATTAGTTTCTTTTCTGCCAGCTTGTATTTTTTTGCCGCAACCAGGGCAGCAACATAAAAGCCGCAGATAAAAGGCCAAATGCCACCATTATGATAATCACCGGGATTATTAAACTCGGAATACCTTGGCATCCAGTCGGGATCTTCAGGATTGATGAAAGGGAAAAAATTAGGAGGAAGGTCAATTACCAGATCCCCGTTTTTTTTCATTGCATTACATTCATTCTCAATCCAGGAAATCATTTCAACTGCCCTGGTAGGAGAAGCTATTCCTGAGAGTATAGCAATGCTATTGCCCAGTAAATCAAACCGTTCACTGCTATGAATCTTGTATGACCATAATGCATAATATGGTTTATGGACAACTGAAAGACCTTCATGTACATGATGGTGAATCACGCCACCTTTTATCGTAAACCGTTTCATTTCCGAACGAAGCCTATCTGCCTTTTCATGTTCACCAAAAAGGCGTAGGTAACAATATACGATTGTATTGACATACAGTCCGTAACCGGTTACCCACTGTTCGTCACGCCAGTCACTCGTAGGTTGCTGGGCAACCATTAGCCGGTCAGACGGACTCTGATATTCCATCCATACCAACGCTTTTTCTACTGCATCATTAAGGAAATCTTTTTTACCGCTTGCTTTTCTGAAAATACCGACTCCCATTAAAAACAATGGAGTTGTATCGCTTGATCCGCGGTCGTCCCTATCGTGAACCAGTGACGGAATGTGCCCATGAGAAGTTTGATTTTTAGCTAGAGTTTCGAGAACTGTCTGTATGCTTTCAATCAGCTTTTTATCACCCGATACAACAATGCCCAGAATTGAAAACATCAGATCTCGGGTATATGGTTCAGGATAACCCCATCCTGCAGTGCGCGGGAGTCCATGAAAAGGACCGCGCGAGTTATGTATTAATACCTCGGTAGCTGCCTTTTTTGCTTCCTGAATATTTAGCCGGTCTTTGGATTGCATGTTATTAATTTGAGAAATAGACTAATCCTATTATCTGATACCCAGTTTATCAACTATTATATCAACAAAGCGTTTTGCAACGACCCTGTAATCAAAATTCTGAACGACTCGAATCCTGCCTGCTTTGCCCATTTTTTCACGTAATTCTTTATTCGTCATAAGATCAAGTAAATACACAGCAATGTCATTTACACTTGCACGATAGTCCACAGTACGAGGTTGATCAAATTTAACCTTATGTTTTTCTTCGAAACCTGATTCACTACCAAGAATAACCTCATTCACAACAATTTTCTTTTCCACACCAGCCAGGTATGCAGTCTCTCCATGGATAAGAGTATCGAGCATTCCCATTGCATTGATACTTAAGACAGGTTTCTCACAGGCACCAGCCTCAACCTGCGGCATTCCGAATCCTTCAAGTCTGGAAGGAGCTGCATATATGTCACAAGCGCCTATAAGGTAGGGCATGAAATTCCGTGATATTTTATTTGTTGCATAAGTCACATTCTTTTCTATACCAAGGTGTTCGGCCATTTCAAGATCTGAAATATTCTGCAACCTTGTTCGTTCCTGAGGCCATACTTTACAGACATATTTCCAGTCGGGAGCCTTGCTATCAATCATAGCAAGAGCCTGCATTACTTCCTGGGCTCCCTTCGATGCGGCATCACCACCAACTGTAAGGATCATTATCTGGTCATTTGAAATACCCAAAGCTTCCCTGACTGCAAGGATCTTTTTATCATTTTTATCAAACGGTTTAAATGAATCAGTGTCACAACCCACAGGGAGTACTTCAATTTTATCTCCATTTATCCCATCCCTTACATACATTTCCTTTACCCAGTTAGATGTTACCAGGATTAGAGGAAGAGCATTCAACACTTCCTGGTAGTTTGCTATATAGCCGTCTGCAACGAGCCATGGTACAGGCTGAACACCGTATCTTAACGGGTGAAGTACCAGATGAGGTACGTGTCCCCAATAACCAACACCAACCACAACATCGGGTTCGAACCATCGATAATACCATTCCTTCTCCTGTGCCGATTCAAAATGGACAGCATGTACATCAATCCCCATTTCATGCAAACCCCTGTAAAGCAAATCTCCCTGCGTGGCAAGCCCTCCCGGTGAAGGAGGGTAATCATATAATACCAGTACTTTCATTTCAAAACTCCTCCTTTAATTAGCCATTTCTGAGCGTCATCCGGATTTGTGAATTGCCAGAATGCTTCTGCCCCAGGTGTGGTTACTGCCTCAAAACTATTTTTTTCAAAACCATATGTTTCGGTAATTGTTCGGTATTTTCTCAGCCAGATATGTTTGGTAAGTACCTGATAAATATTTGCTGATTCTATTGGTTTTGGATTATATTTTTTACCTCCGTCCTCATAGGCAAAAGTCCATAATATATTTCCAGTAATTTTACCGGTGTCCCAGAGTCTTATAACTGACCTGCTTACTTCCTCATGTCTGAGATGACGTGTGTATTCACCGTTTGGATTATGTGAAATAATCAGATCAAAATGTTTACGGGGGAGCATCCCGATAATAGTTTCCTCAACCTCTTTTTCATCCAGAGGATCCTGATTTGGACCATCATCAAGATCCCCCATCATCCCTTCCGCCTTAAAAACTTTTAAAGCTTCCAGGAATTTGGGAGCACGATTTGTATCACTGGCCCGGCAGAGTGATATTATATAAACTTTCCATTGGGGATGACTCAGAATTGTGCCTCCTGCCCACAGTGTTTCATCATCCGGGTGGGCTACTATTACAGCAACTGACTTTTGAGTATTGTTAACCATTATTATACTTTTCAATGGTAAGCCGTGCCATAAGATAACTTACTGTCGACTCCGCACCCTGATTAAGGTTTACATGAGTTTCCTCAAGACCGTCATAACAGCCTCCTGTACAAGGGTTATAGATGATCTGTTGTAAACGGTTTTTTCCCAGGAACCAGTTAAAGGCAATTAACATTTTGTCAAGATATTCTTTATTGTTAAAATTATCGTAGAATTTGCTTAAGGTCATAACCGTGTAAGCTACATCGATAGGCTGTTCTCCAAATTGTCCTGGTTTCAGTCCTCTTTGCAGCCAGTTTTTATTCGATATGACTTCTATTCCGTTTTTATTAAAAGTAAGTGACAAAAGGAAATCAAGTGATGAGATTGCTATCTCTTTATAGATAGCTTCTCCAGTTAAAAGCCAGGTGTACAACATAGCTTCCGGAAGTATACTATTTGCATATGTCAGATAGCTCTCAAACCATTGCCACTTTTCACCCGACTCATGATTGAATAACTTAACCAACCGGTTTGCCAGGGTTTTAGTGAGTCGCATCATTTCCGGTTTTTTTGTCACGGCCTGATAATGGTATAAACCTTTTATCGCAAAAGCAATAGCTCTTGGAGAATGCATTGTTTCAATATGGCGTAATGCTCTTTGAAAGATTGATGTTGCCTCTGTTATCAGTTTTCCGGGTATTACTGAATTTTGCGATATCATATATCCTAATGCCCATAAAGCCCTGCCATTTGAATCATCCAGGTTAGCATTATTCATTTTTGAAAACTTTTTATTCTTATCAACATAATTCGAAAAATCTCCGGCACGTTGTTGACAATATTTTATGAAATTGAGATATCTTCTTATGAGATCCAGATCCCTTTTGTCCCTGGTATTCTCATAATGCATACACAAAGCAATTAATGCCCTCGCATTATCATCAAGTGTATAACCCGATTCAATATCAGGCTGATTGATCTTTGAGAATTGAATAATTCCAAAATCGGTAGTTAACGATTTCATATGATCCAGCTTGATAACCGGGAGATCATAGCGAATCTTAATATTATTACTTGCCTTTTCACCAAACAACATTGCATGGGCAATAGCTGAATTTTCCCATGAGGTGGATACTATCTTCTGTAATGCATTTGTACTGATCTTCGCGCGCAGCTGTTCATCATTCAGCAACTTGTTTATACCTTGTGCCAATTGGATAGGATTTTTAAAATCAACAATTATTCCTGTATCCTCATTTAGTAATTCCTTTGCATGCGGGATAGGAGTGGAGATAATCGGGCAGGCACAACTCATAGCATATGCAAAAGTACCACTTACAGCTTGATTCGGATCATTGGAAGTAAAAAGGTAGATGTCTGTAAGCTGAAGATATTCAAGCAACTCCGGCAAAGCCAGATAGCTGTTAATAAACTTTACATGGGACTGCAGGTTTAATAAAGACACCATTTTTTCAAGCTTTTGCCGGTAGATTTCACCTTCAGCTTTTACAATATTGGGATGTGTTTTTCCAATTATCAGAAATACTGTTTCAGGGTAATTCACGACAACGGATGGTAAAGCTTCAATTGTGGTTTCGATACTTTTTCCTGAACTCAGGAGTCCGAAAGTTGACAATATCTTTTTGCCGCTCAATCCATACTTTTTCTTCAGAAAATCCTTGTTCAGGTGTGCCACAAGGTGTGTGCCATGAGCTATAACAGTTATTTTGCCGGGAGGAATCCCATAATCATTTGTTAATATTTTTGCGGAATTATTTGTCATCACAACGACTGATTTGCTTACCGCAACAGAACTTCTCACATCCGATCTGAGGAATTCATCAGGATCCGGGATTACAGTATGAAAAACAATTATTACAGGTTTGATTAGATCAAATAAAAATTTCTTAAACACTTCTGGCTGGGCTTCAAAAAATCCGAACTCATGCTGGATAACAACCAGTTTTATATTGTTGTTTATATTTATAGCTCTTGCCAGCTTAGGGTATTCCAGCGAATCAGAAGTATCAATTTTAAATTTTACCTCTTCAGGATATGTATAATTTGCATATCCTGATTCCAAAGCACAGACTTTTATACTAAATGATGCACCAAATTTATTATTCAGCGACCTTATCAGATCCTGTGAATATGTGGCTATTCCGCATTCTCTGGGTGGATATGAAGTTATAAATAGTAACTCGGGCTGGTTGCCTTCTGATTCAGGTGTCTTATTCTGTGTTCTGCTTTTTGTAAGGATTTCAGGATAGAGTAGTTCGGTATCTACAAATGGTCCCTGTCGTTGTTTTGTATTTTTATTGAAACTGGTTTTTATAATTTCACTTTTCATCTTTCCTAATATTTATTATCAGTTTTTCAACCAGTGCAGTAATACTTAGCGAAGCGCAGGCAATGCGTTCATCAGCAGCGCCATAGTAAATGAATAATGTGTCACCAAACACGGCAGTCCCTGTTGGGAAAACAACATTATTTACCTCTCCATTCAGTTCCCACTCATATTCAGGCGAAAACAATGCATACGGGAGTCTGGCTATTTCTTTTGAAGGGTTGTCCAGATCAAGTAAAGCCGCACATGCTGAATAAACAAAGCCTTTTTCAGTTTCTTTTACCCCATGGTATATTAATAACCAACCCTGTGATGTTTCAATAGGAGGACATCCGCCACCTATATATTTTGATTCATGATCATACAAAGGATCGAGAACGATATACTCATGCATATCCCTGATATAATCTACCCAGAAATCTTTTGTCAGGTCCTTTAAGTTTTCGATTGCAACTAACTGGATCCCTGGTCTTATCCTGTGAAGGAATACCAGCTTGCCATTAATTCTTCGTGGGAAAAAAATCACATTCTTATCCCATAGAAGCAGTTTTTTGTCGGGATCAGATTTACTATAATAGAATTTGTAGTTACGATGATATTTTTCATTTACTTTTCCATCCGTTTCGACATGAAATGCAAATTCGGCATAAGTTATCTGAGGTACAATAATTCCCTGTCTTTCAAAATGGACTAAATCTTTTGAAGTAGCCAGCTCACCTTGCGCATTCAAACCGTCATGCGCTGTAAAAGTCATATAATACAAATCATCAATCTTCACTATACGGGGATCTTCAATACCATGCGATTCATAATCCAGTTGAGGAATAATAAGAGGAGCTTCAGTTCTTTCTCTCATTGTGAGTGGCCCGTCAAGTCTGCAATAGCCAATAGTGGAATAATTGCCTTTACGTACTGCCCTGTAGAAAAGATGAACACTATCTCCTACACGTATTACAGCTGGGTTTAATACACCTTCATTTTCAAATTCGAGATCGGTTTTTTCTAATAGAATACCTTCCTTCTTAACAACTATCATAATTTAAAACTTAAATTATCTGAAAGGACTAATAACAAAAATGAATGATTCCAAACAGTAACACGTTTAGATCAACATTTTCAGAATAAAAATGTTCAACTAAAGTATTTTACAAAGGTTAAACCGACTGCATTCGGAAAAGTTACATAACTAATGGAAGATGTTACATTATTCACATGTTATCGTGCAAATGTCAATAATCAACAACCCTTGGTTTTGATATGTCAAAATCTCTGAAACCGTAATCACTTGTTTTATAAGCATTTGATTTGAAAATATTGTATCCGCTGCCAGGTATATAGGGATAAAATGTCATTGAAATCTGAAAGGTATTGAATGTGAGATAGTTGTTTCTGATTAAAACACCTAAGCCGAACAAAGAATATATTTTACTGCGGGAAAAACCGGATGTCTCATTCCCCAGTATTCCAAATGAAGAAAAAAAGTATGGGCCAAAATTGAATCCTAAAAGACTCCACGGAGCATAACTCTGGGTCTGAAGGGTCAAAACCAGCATTCGTGTCGCATTATATTCGAGTTTTTCAAAACCTTTCATTTCTCCTGTGAAGGTGAGGTTATCAGCAGGAAGCCGGTTTATCCCAAAGATTAAAGTTGGTCTTATAAATTGTCGTAATTTCCAATACTTAATGTTTAATAACCGGGTATAATAATTTATTCTGCCCGTTAAAACTCCCTGTTGAAAGCCTTTTGATCCAACGAATGTTCCATATTCAAGATCTGTGCTCAGATATCCGAAATGATAAACATCACCCCAGGATGCCTGCAAACCCATATACATACGCTGAGTATGTTGTACATCTATTCCTACGATCATACCAAGAGCCCGTCCCACCGGAACATCCTCAATCTTTCCATAATTAAAAATGTATTGATCCTGTATATACTTTCTTGAAGTAATTCCAAAACCGGTAAAATATGTATCTTCTTTATTGAAGACATTAGCTGCAGCTGCCCCTGCCGGAATTTCTTTATACCTTGTACTTACTATTCTTCCCGAGAGGACAAAACTGGTTATTCTTCCGTCAATACTCCATCCTGGTAATTGCCATGCCCTGGCAATCCAGAAATCCAGGATATTTGTTCTGGAAGCCAGGTATCTGATGGTGTCGTTTTTAACATAGCTTTGAGCAGTCAGCATCTGTCCGAGAAAAAGTCCACCGGCCCATCTTGTAAATGGAGAATAGAAAATTTTTGAAAGTTCAATACTCCTCAGGATGTCTTTATTCTGTGAAAATACATACTGGAGGTTGGAACTTAATGGCGAATAATAAGATCTTACAAATTCATAGTTTTTTTCCGGATCGCTCTGACCGGGAAACATGTATTGAAGATTCAGGCTGATATATGAATTACGGATATTTGGAACCAGATAGCTGAACCGCTTCATATTAACATGTGTGTAACGATTAGCCTGAAGATCTCCTTCGAACCTGTTTCCAAGACCAGCAAGATTATTATCGGCCAATCCGGCAGTTATTGATGAGTTTGAGACGCTAAGTGCCGGAACTATGCTCCAGACATCGGATACTCTTATATAAACATCAACTGAATCAGCTTTTTTAGAAGTAGGTAAACTGTAAAGAAGCACATCGCGTACGTATTTCTGAGATCGTATTAATCTCACCGATTCATTCACAAGTAATGAATCATAATGTTCATTTATTTTGAAAAGCAGACGGTTTTGGATAACAATAGGCCGGGTTTTTATATGCAGGCTATTTCCGGCTCTGGTTATAAATGTTTGCGGATGTATCGCAGTGTCCTGAAGGCTATAACCGAAAGGGTTTAATGTAGTTATATGGATCTCTCTTATAATTTTCCCTTCCGCTTTACGAAAAACTTTTGGCTTCTTTATTTTGGTTTTTTTTGGTGGATGTTTATCATCTGTGGTGACATGTTTAAAAAAGAGGCCATGTATAAACCTGGTAAATTTTGATTTCCGGGAATAGTTTTCTATAGCCTTGAATGTTAATGAATCCTGGGTTACTTTCAGCGAATCATGGACTACCTTTACCGAGTCCTGGGCGATCCTGAGCGAGTCTCTGTTGAGCTTTTGCTCCTGGGCCCGTATTTGTCCAGCAAAGCACAAAGCCGATAAAATGAAAAAAAGTAATCTGCGATACATGTGTCCCTGAGTAACATTCTGTATTTTATATCTTTTT
>Ga0302296_1002996_pt1 | contig 11047 bp, 10 predicted proteins | sample III_Fen_N3_1_FD_194546 | JGI IMG/M metagenome (GOLD analysis project Ga0302296, IMG submission 194546) | Peat permafrost microbial communities from Stordalen Mire near Abisko, Sweden - III_Fen_N3_1 | ecosystem: Environmental > Terrestrial > Soil > Wetlands > Permafrost | place: Sweden: Abisko... | reverse complement strand
GTCCTGCAACTCATACGACGCACTTTGAGGCACCAGCAATGCAGCATCTATATTCTGATACAACCTTACCACAGCACTGGCTCCACTGTGCAGGAATCCTCTTGGATTTGGGAAAATGGCCTTAAAGCTGGCAGTACCGGTTGCTGTATTGATTAATCCGCTTGCTGTTTCCAGCCTTCCCTTCTCCGGATATTCCGACCCGTCGGCCAATAACAGGACAACAGGCGGAAGATGACTCAGCCTTTCCTGCAAGGAGTTGCCGGGAATATTACTCATAAATGCAAGCAGTACTTTTTCATTCCAGGAGAAATAAGCGAATACATTGCCTGTATTTGCAAGGATAGTAAGTGGATTTGCTGTATTACTGGTAACCAGTGCACCTTTTTTATACGGAATGGTACCTATAACTCCGTTTTGAGGACTGCGAAGTGTAGTATATCCCAAATTGGTATTGGCATTGGCTAACGTGGCATAGGCCTGTGCCAGGGCCGCTTCTTTTGACTGCTGGGTAAAAATGGCTGACTCCAGTTCATATTTACTGACAATTTCTTTATCCACCAACGGGCGGACTTTCTCTACTTCCATTTTGGCAGTGTTGACATCGGCAAGTGCTATCTTTATGGCTGCTTTTGCGGTGACAACTGCCTGATCGTATATCGGGTTTTTTATTTTAAAAAGCAACTGTCCTTTTTTTACGATGGCACCTTCCTGCACATATATCTCCTCCAGGTAACCATCCACCATAGGCCTTATTTCAACGATATTTTCCCCTTGCATGGTAGCCGGGAAATCATTGTAAGTGGTAGTGGGACGTGGTTGCAGTATTAGAACCGAATAATCTTTGGGTGTGTCTGTTTTTACTATTTTCTTTTCACTGCATGAAGACAAAAACAGAATCCCTAAAGTCATTGCCAGGCAATATTGTGAGATGCTTCGGATCGTAATGATTGTATTCCCCTTTGTTCCGGAGTAATGAAAATTCATGTATATGCCAATAAAAAAGAATGCTGCCGGTAACAATATAGCTATTGTAAACATGATCTTTTATTTTTATATTAATTCATTCCAGATTAAATAAGTAATCTTAGATATTTAATGATATATGTGAAACGCATAAGTACCTACTTGTCAGCAATCTGTAAATTATTAATTTTTAATTCTTAATTATTAATTACTTAAAGCTCTCAAATATGTTCTTGAACACTTTTAAGGTGCCTTTTGTTACAAATTTTCGAAAAAAGCTATATTATTCACACATTTTATCACGTATTATTTCAAACAGGCATCATTCCGATGCGGGATAGAGCCCGCAATATTCAATATACCCGATCAATATTTAATCCCGGCATGGTTACCCTTTATTGAAAAAGGGAACAACCATAATTTTTCAATTATCCTTGTTCCCTTTTAAAGTTGGTCAGTATCAGTTAATGCCATCAATCCGGCAGCTTATAAATATCTACGATTCCTTAATTGTTAATTATTAATTATTTATATCTGTCAATGCGGAAGCAAGTGCTGTCGTTAGATTTCTTCTTCCTCTTCTTTTGGTTTTGGCTCGTCTCCCGATTCTGTTTCATTCAATTCCTTCATCAAGTCTTTTTTATCCTTCTCATTTTGCACAATCAGGTAAATAACCAAACCAACTACACAAATTAAAACAAGAACAATAACAATCCATTTAATTTCCATGGTTTTATTTTTTAGACGATGTTTTTTATACTAAATCAAGAAAAGTCGTACCTTGTATAATATCGATTATATCGCGTACAAAATTGCATTATTTACGTGTACTTACATCGGGCATTCCTACACCTTCCGTAATGAGTTTAAATAAGCTTGTACCAATATGGAAGTTCCATCCATTTTCACAATCGTTGTAACATTCTATTCCAGGCACCAACCCAACATGTGTCATACTGATCTGTGTTGCATTGTTTACAGTTGATACTTCCCATTCTATCCGGGTGCCGTTCCATTCTTTTATATCCTGAAGCCAGGTTAAGTTACAATCGGTTACCAACCACACAATTTTCTTACCGGGCACTACTTCAACAATCCTGAAAGTTACTGAAACCTCTCCAAAATGAACAGTAAAAACATCATCCAATTTCAATGAACTCCCTTCAAAGTCCGATGCCCACCATTCCGTTACACGGCTAATGGCATCCAATGCTTCAACCGGAGTGATATCCGTTGTAAAAACATAGGTATAATCCTGCTTTCCCATTTTTCTTTTTGTGTTTAGTAATCCGTACTGATTTTCAGATTCCTGCATCTATCCCATAATGCATTTCATATCTCTATACCGGTAGCAACAAAGAATTTTAGTTATTGTTCAAAGAATGTTACAACCAATTGAAGCTAAAATTGATATTCCATTTTGTTCATCTTGTATCTTCCAAATAACAAAATAACTCTGTCTTCCGGAGAACGACGTCTTTTCTTCTTACAACGCAGCAAAGATAAAGCGGGTTTTCATATAAAACGAGACCATTCATAAGCCTTAAATGCAGGTTATGTGAATTTTGAATTCCCTTGTTTAAACAGGCACTAAAAGTTTAACTGATCTAAATTGTAATAATTGTATTATTTAAAGTGGCTGGTTATTTTAAAGGCACTCAATTTCACGAAATCAGATTGCTTTGAACTGGTACAACTAAAAAAGTGAGGACTTCACCGAAATGAAATCCTCACTTTATTGTTTTGCATCATACTACACCCTTTGCGAATTTGCAAACTTAATCTACTAAAAAGTCATAATCTTAGTTTCGTTGCTATTTACAATCCTATTTTCTTATTTAACGATGGACATAAACGGAAGCACGGTTGAAGTGCATTAGGCAACTAAATAGATAAGAATTTACCACTTAAAATCTATTACATTTTCACTAATGATTTTTGGAACTGTAACATCTTCTCCAAATCCCAAATTTGCATCATTGTAAAGAAACACCACTCTAAGATCTTTATTGGTTTTTAGAAAAAGCTCTCTATTTCTTATATAGAACTGCGTTTTTATTGAATATTTAGTGTGCGGTAAAATTCTGACTTTTTTGTCTACTCCCTTTTTCGGTGGTATGTCAGCTATTTTCTTTTCATAATATAAACGTTCATCTTCAGTAATAAACTTAATACCACCAGCAGTAAAAACAAATATCCAAGTATAACCATATGTTGTTTCACGAAAAGAAACAATAGAATTGCCTGTATTCAAAATGTCTATTTGAGCCAAATAACAATCGCTCAGCCCATAACGCTCAAGGACCTTAACATACACCTTTAAGTTTTTATAGTTCGGGTTGGATCTCCTAATTGAACGATGACCCTCTGCATTAATATTGAGAATGCAAATAAGGACAAATAGAAATATAAAGCATTTTTTCATGGGTCTTGTTTCTTTAATATTGAGGATAGAAATAATAATTAAAATATATTAGATGTATAATAGAAAAGTCAAGTCTGAAACCATAATTAATTGTAAACAATGGGAGATCATTATTAATCAAAGTTAAGTTAGCATACCAGTAAGTAGATGCTCGATTATATAATGGTCTACGTGGAGTATCAGTAAAATTAACAGTATATCCTCCAATTATCCTACTATTCATTTCACTCTGAGAATAATAGTCCAAACTATTCGGACTTGAAAGGCTATTGTCAGGATAAGTTGTCATTCTACCTATTTGTCTGCTGGTAAAACTAAATTCTCTACTAAACTTACCATCTAACAACGGCCAATCTGTTGTAACGGTTTGCTGCCAACGAGCCTGAGACAACTTCACATTCCCTGTATATGAAATACTTAACTGTGCACCTCCCCATGAACGGTCATCCAGCATTTTACCAAATGTAATATCCAAACCATTTTGTGCATCCGTAAAGTGATTCAAATCCTTTGCTAAAAGGTTTATATCGTGATCACTATTACTAGCATCAACTCCTCCTATACTAGAATATAAGCTATTTACACCCTCATATGCACTTTGACTTACAATTTGATTATAATCAACATGTGTTTGTTTCCAGTTACCTCCAATTGATGGTCCAAAAGAAGTTCCTCCACGTGTCGCACTTAAAGAAAAGCCGCCTCCTGAGTTCACTCTTAATTCAAAACCATTAACACCGCAAAATGTCCTCTTGAAATCACGAACAAAAGCATTTCCAAAGTCCCTCCAGAAACTTTTCCATGATTTACCACTAGGATCGGTAAACATCAATGGATTATTAAGGCAATAAATGTACCGATTGAAATCATTTGTCATTCCCGAACCTACAAATGGATCTGGAGCCAGGAATCTTGCCAGTAATGGGTCATATAACCGGGCATTCATATTAACTAATCCAAACTGGTTTAAATGCTCATGCCCTGTATAACCACGTCCACCGTATAGCATGGCAGGCTGTGTCCCTTGGGAGTATACTTGCCAGTTTGACGGATTTCTCATGCGTCCCCATGCATCATAGCTGTATTCGGCGGCTAAATTACCATTATTATTGGAAATTTGAGTGATACTTCCCAAATAATCACGATGTAAATAATAGGTTTGTAAATCTGCTGTTCCGGTTTTTTCCCTTTGTTTTTCAATACCTCCTATTGTTTCAATCTCAGACATCATGGATATTGACCTTTCGGAATTGCCGGTAATGTACCTCAATATCTCAGGAAATTATGACCTGGACAAACTGAAACATTACGCCAAAATCGTCCAGGATAAAATAGAATCGTTGAAAGAAATAACGCGCGTTGATATTGTGGGAGCCCTCGACCGAGAAATACAGATTAATGCTGATATTTTTAAAATGCAGGTTGCCCTTTCCCTTCGGATATACAACTTTACAAGATGTACAAATGAGCTGGACTGTCGCTGAGATTTGCAATCTCAGCTCTTGTATTCTTAGGATTTGTAATCCGCATAACTCTTAATTCCAAACAATTGCAGCATATAATAACATCAACCTGCCAAAGATAAAATTTAAATCTATGCCCATATTCCAGCCTCACACAATCCAATTTTTCTTATTTAATGATGGACATATCAAGAAGAAAGGAGTATTTATTTGTTGCGAACTTTTTTCCTCAATAGTAAATCTCATTGAATCACATTGAAATTCAATTATGGAATAACCTTTCCTGTTTTGAATCTGGCATTACAATTCTTTATAATAATCTGTCTATTATGGAAGCAAGTTTTTGAATATCTATTTCAATTTTATCTTTTTCTATTGATCCTCCTGATTTTATTAAAACAATCTTACCTGATTTATCTACAATAATCGTTGCAGGAAATCCTTCATTGAAATTCAAACGAAAACATTCTTTTTCAGTAATCGGACATACAAGGAAGGATAATTTGTATTTGATCACAGATTCATTTGCCGCTTCAGCAGAATCACTTGTAAAAGAGATAAATTGAAATGCCGGATTATCGTTGAATTTTTGATATAGAGCATTAAGTGCATCAAATTCTGCAATACATGGTGCACAATATTGAAACCAGAAATTAAAAATTGTAACTCTACCCAACAAGTCTTTATCTGAAATAATCTTTCCATTTAAAGTCTGGACCGTAAAAGAAGGAAACTGCTTACCTACATTCAGTTGAACAATACTATCATTTTTATGAAGATAAGACTCATAATTAATTTGTGCTGATATTGTAGTTGAATAAAATATTACTAAACACAACAATAAAATTTTCATGCAATTCAAATTATAGATTGTAAATATTTACGAAAGAATGAAAGGTTCTATTCAACTTAATTATATAACTCGCCATCGCCCATCGGGATAAAAAGTTTATTCAAATGTACAAATGATCCAACGACTGGCAATCTCATTTTTTATTTAATGATGAACTAATACGGAAGGATGGAGAAAAGAATTACGTGTGGCAAATTTAATAAATTTTATCTGATTGTAACACTATGACGGTCTAAATCAGTTGTCATATTCTATTTTTGGTAGTATTTAGACACTACAAGCGAAGTATCTATTGAAAAATTACCAGTCATAAAATCAGAACAGATCATCACAACCCTTTAAATAACAAGCAACAACCTGCAATTCCAAACTATTAACGTACTGGTGTGTATTCACTTAATTATTTTATTTTTTGGTGGGGGAGTTTTAGACCTCTCCATCATCTCTTTTTCGCTGTTTCTTAGTTCTACTTTCGATATTTCTTCCATATCCTATACATATCCCACCTCTTTATATGATATGGGATATGGGTGGGATATGGAAGGGATATCTATGGGATAACTAAGAAACAGCATAAAAAGGGTGAAAGACAGGCGGTGAACGGGTAATAACGTTCCGGGTTCTGTGTTTGAAGAGTTTGAAGGGTTTGAAGGGTTTCGTGTTAAGAGGGTTGTTGGGTGTGGACGAACGGGTGTTAACGCCAACTTTCAAAACTCAAAGCAAACGAGCGAACCTCAACTTGTACGAAGTACAGTTGAGTGTTTTCCTGGCATCAAAAAAACCTTTCGTGTAGTTCTTACAACGAAAGGTTTTTTAGGATTAATCAGTTAATCAATCTTGTATTTCAATGGTTATCATGATCGTTTGAGCGGTGATCACGATCTTTATCAATTACAATAACGGCACCACCTCTTCTGTCATTATCATGACGTTGAGACCACCCTCTGCGGTGTCCGTTTTCTGAATGACGTGATACTTCGCATGAGGTCATTCCACCTAATATCAGGGAAAGAAATAAAATTGTCAAGATAGTTCTAAGCTTTTTCATATTCGTGTTTTTTATTTATACAAAGGTCCTACAATTATGATATGAATGAATTACATAATTATCGGAATAAGTTACATGATTCACACAATCGGCTATAAAAAGGAGAATTGATAGAAAACAGCTCCATTTCAGGATAAATATTAATGCTCTGTTATGTTGATAGAGATTATTTTGTCACAAAGTCACTAAGACTCAAACCATGAAAGCCTTCGGGATCACAAAATTTAATACTCTTTTAACAAAATAACTTCGTGGCTTTGTGGCGTAATTGGGATAAATGCTTAAATACGAGACTTTTAAATATCAAAACCTATTTTTATCTTTTCCAACCTGAGTAGAACAAATAAACTAAAAGGTCATAATATTATTATTATAATTTGCTTTCATGGATTCATTCAAAAACATTTATTTCAACTTCATGTCATATACAATCAAGCTAACTATGCATCACAGGGCACTTAAAAATAGAAATAACGGATAAAAAATAAGATTTTAAGTAATCACAGATATTTAATGATCAATTTGTTAGCCTATTAATACATACTTGTTAGTGATCAATCAATTTTTAATTTTTAATTCCTTATTTATTACTTGCACTTAAAATAGATTTCATTTATTGAACTTTAATTTTGAATATTTGTTTTTTAGTGTAAGTATTACCCTATTAACAAATAATCGTTTTAACAGGTAAGGAAATAATCATTTCTGTAATGCTTTTTTTGATACAATGTAATTTCATGAAATTTTCTATTCTGACGGGTTTTTAAATGAATTAACCGATTTAAAACAACCCGATGAATATTTAACCTGATACTCAGTACTACCGCATTGGCAAATCACAAATTACCCGTTTTAATTAAAATAATTATAACCAATAATCATTTCAACACATGTTCGGAAAACATAAGCAGATATTACTGCAGGTAATGATGATCCTTGGAGGAACATTGTTTTCTGCAGCACAGGAGACTACTAAACTGTCTCTTGACGGTGCCTTAAAAATGGCATTGCAGAATAACATAAACATACTCAATTCGAAACTGGACCTGAAATCGACACAGCACAGGATATGGGAAATTACAGCTACCGGGTTGCCTCATGTGGATGTAAAGTCGAGCTACCAGCATCTGTTTGTAGTGCCTGTACTCAGCTTCCCGAGTACGCAGTTGTCGCATACAAATGTAACTATGGATCCAACTACCGGATTAGGAACTACCAGCCAGTTGCAGTTAAATACCGGAGAGAACATCTATCTGAACAATGTTGCAGGAACTCCTATTGCACTTGGCGTGGCAAATAATATTTCAACGGACATCACTGTTTCGCAACTGATATTCAGCGGATCATACATTGTCGGGTTACAGGCCCGTAAAGCATATGCCAACCTGGCAAAACAAAACGATGAAAAAACAAAGCTGGATGTTATCGAGACTGTAGTAAATACCTACCACATGATACAGCTTGCTGAACAAAGCCGGAAAGTGCTGGCACAAAACCTTGAAAACGTAACCAAAACCCTACAGGAGATTACCGAGATGAACAAGCAGGGGTTTGTTGAAAAGACCGATGTGGATCAGTTGGAGGTTACCGCTAACACTGTCAGGAATGCCATTAACCAGATTGACAGCAACCTGGATATGGGGTATCGGTTGTTGAAAATACAGTTGGGAATGGATGAAACAGCTAAAATAGAATTATCCGATCCCATGGAATCGGAAGATTCACTAATCAATTCGAGCACAATCCTTGTGAATGATAAATTCAATATTGATCAAAATATGGACTATCAGCTTACCAGGTCATCAGAACATTTCACAAAACTGGATATGAAGTTATCCCAATCAGCCTTTTTACCAACACTTAGTGGATTCTATAATCATAATATACAGTCGAATGTAGCGGCATTCAATTTTGCTCCGAAAGATATCGTGGGCATTAACCTGAGTTTTCCAATTTTTAGCAGTGGGGAACGATTAGCGATCGTTGCACAAAAACGTCTTACTTATGAAAAAGCCCAAAATACGAGCAAATTATTATCCAACAGTCTGATGATGCAGGCAAGCCAGTATCAGAATGATGTAAAACTGAAACTTGAAAAATACAGAAACCAGAAAAAGAGCAATGAGCTCTCGGATACCATCTATCAACGCACTATTGAAAAGTACAAGCAAGGAATGGCTTCGAGCATGGATCTGATGAACGTACAGAATCAGTACCTGACCAACTTATCAAGCTATTACCAGAGCATTTATGATTTGCAGGAAGCAAAATCAAGACTGGAAAAATTATTCAACATCAATCAGGACATTGATAAAAAGGCTTTAAAATAAGAACGAATATCAGAAGAAATTAATAATTAATAATTAAAAATTAAGAATATGATTATCAGGAAAAACTCCTAAAGCTTAAAGCATAAGAAAAATAATTCCGAAGGAATTGAATTTGTGAAGTAGAAATTGAAGAATTTTAAGACCTTATTTTTCTTTATTATTACCCTTCGTAGAAAACTATATGACCACAACTTCAACCCTTATTCCCTTATTTAATGAAGATTACGAAGAATTTATAAAGTTTTATCAACAATAATAAATGCAACAAAATATAATAAGGGTGAGCTCTGAGGGTATCAGGTTCTATACGAAGGGTTATAAAACAGGAATAAGGGATTTTGATATCAAATTTAAACCGGTTGGATTTAGCACGATGACTATCTATTAGGACATATTGCGGATAATCATAATTAAGAATTAAAGAATGTCAGATCACTGATAAGTATGTACTTATATATCAACAAACAGATCATTAAATATCTACGATTACTTAAAATACAAAATCATAAAAAAAATAATTATGAAAAAGATTATTTATTACTCAGCAATCGTTGCTTTTATCATTTCATGTAGTGCTCCTGCGAGCAAAAGCGGAGAACTCGACAAGCTGAAAGCTCAGCGTGAACAACTCAATATCCAGATAACTCAACTCGAAAATAAAATTAACCCTACCGGTAAAAAAGCTGAAATGAAGGCAGTTACTGTGAATGTTACTGATGCTTCCGAACGTGTTTTTGACCATTACATACAGGTACAGGGAAATGTGGACGGGGATCAGAATATTGCTGTTAGTCCGCAGATATCGGGCAATGTCACTGCCGTATATGTAAAAGAAGGATCGCATGTGAACAAAGGCACAGTAATGGCGGAAATCGATTCCAGGGTGTTAAGGCAATCGCTGGAGGAAGTGAAAACACAACTCGAACTGGCGAACAACATTTACCTAAAACAAAGTGCCCTCTGGGATAAGAAAATTGGCAGCGAAGTGCAGTACCTGCAGGCAAAAACTTCCAAAGAATCGCTGGAACAACGCATGGGAACCATAAAAGAGCAATTGAAACAGGCTAAAGTGATATCGCCCATATCAGGAACCGTTGAAAGTGTTCCACTACGGGTAGGACAGAGTGTATCACCGGGATCGCCTACATCAGCTATCCGGGTAATCAATATGAGCACGGCAAAGATTACGGCCGATGTTTCAGAGTCATACGCTACACGAATACATGATGGCAATACAGCCTTAGTGAGCTTTCCTGATATCGGCAAAGACTTTGTAACAAAGCTGAACTTCACAGGCCGTTATATCGATCCTACCAACCGTACGTTTAAAGTGGAATGCAAAGTCTCCACCGGCAAAGTATTGCTAAGGGCCAACATGATAGCGTATATCAAAATTAAGGATTATTCCAACAACAAGGCATTTTGTTTGCCGGTGAATTATGTTCAAAACGATCAGAAAGGGAAATTCATTTATATTGCCAAACAAAAAGGAAAAGACTGGATTGCTGATAAAAGAATGATAAAAACCGGTAAGGATTATGATGGGGTTATTGAAGTACTGGAAGGACTTACCACCGGTGAAAAAGTCATTACAGCCGGCTTTCAGAATCTGAATTCAGGTGAAAATATAGTTTTCTAAATTCTAAAAATGACGGAAAATGTCGAAAGAAAGCAAATACAGAGAGTTTTTTGCAACGAACTGGGCTATTGAGAACAGGACAAGTGTTTATGTGCTTGCTGTCCTGATATCGTTACTCGGTATGATGAACTATTATTTCATCCCAAAGGAACAGTTCCCGCAGGTAATTATTCCATATATCGTTGTAAACACAGCATATCCGGGAACTTCTCCGGAAGATATTGAAAACCTGGTAACCCGACCGATTGAAAAGCAACTGAAATCAATTGCGGATGTAAAGAAAATAACCAGTAACTCGGTACCTGACTTTTCATCCATTGTAGTTG
>Ga0302296_1002994_pt1 | contig 11053 bp, 11 predicted proteins | sample III_Fen_N3_1_FD_194546 | JGI IMG/M metagenome (GOLD analysis project Ga0302296, IMG submission 194546) | Peat permafrost microbial communities from Stordalen Mire near Abisko, Sweden - III_Fen_N3_1 | ecosystem: Environmental > Terrestrial > Soil > Wetlands > Permafrost | place: Sweden: Abisko... | reverse complement strand
GCGTCTCTACAATGATGATTCTGCAAACGAATTTTATTGGGGAATGTGCGGTTTATTCAATTATTATTTGATTGTCGAAAAGGTTTTTAAAAACCGCAAGCGATTGATCATGGATGTCCTCAGAACTATCAGCCATGATTAAATAGAATATTTTCCCTTTGAACCTGTTTTTACTGTCTTGTGCTGTATAATAATTAACCTTCCCTGAATTTTCATTTGGTAAAATTGACGGATTTTCCAAAAGAAGACCTGGATATTCGGGTGCATCTCTTTCAATACTTACCATATACAGATGACCACCACCCATATCCTGATACATTGTTTTATCTTTTATCTCATAAGCAATCATCCTGTCGTATTTATCTGAAAATGCAATCTTATTTTTATCCGGAAATCTGGAAACAAAACTGTTTGTATAATCTTCCAACTTCTCTTCGCTGGTAGCTGATTTCATCATTATTGCTACAGTATAATGAATCTCTCTTCCTTTTTTGTTTTTGATTGTTGGCGGGTTGATTATGAATGCTCCCTGATGTTTATTGTAGTCATAAATTGAAATTTTCCAGGTTGAATCAACTAATATTTTAATTCCTAAAGGTCTTGCGATAAACATTGTCTTTTCTCCTTTAGATGCTGTCCAAATATCTTCTTTTTTATAGGACTTATCTTTATCAACTTCAACAATTCTTTTATGAATTGTTTGTCCGAGCTGCGCTTCAAAACTTCCGGCAGTCCCTAAAATCTTTTTCACTTTATCCATTGCATAAATACAATGAGATGGCATATTTGTTACAGCTGTTGCCCACGCATATTCATTCCAAAAATCGGCTGGTTGTTTTGTTGTTAATAATTCCTGTGCTTTTAAAAAGTTATCGATGGCGTGTGTTGGCACATTTGAAAGTGCATAATGAAAGCCAAGAAACCAGTAAGGTCGATAGTCTTTGGGATTAATCTTTATTGCCGATTTGTAATTATTGATCGCCACACTATAATAGGAGGTGTCGTCAAGGTTATACAGATAATGTGCAATGTCTCCTAAAAGCAGAAATAGTTCTTCGTTCTTTGTTTCGATCGCTGAAAAGATTGTAAAATGTTCCCGGAGATTCTTTATTAGTTCTTCTTTTGGTTTAGTATAATTCCATTGGTTTGTCCAGTGATCATAGAGATGTTGATTGTCTTTGATAAAGTTAAACGCGGTTTCATATTTGCTGTCGCTGCTTATTTTGGAAAGATCAATGAAATTTACATTTGCAAAGGTGTTAATTGTGATAAGTGTCCCGATTAAAAATATGATTGTTTTTTTCATTTTTTGTAAATGATGATTGAATGATTAGTGAATAGCTTACTATCTGCTCGCTTATCCAACTTAAATTTTCCTTATTGCCTTCTCCTTATCTGGTTAAGCGAACCTTTTAATCTAAATGTAAACGTACATAATTTATTACGATTACCAATGAAGGGTAGCCGATTATTTTATATCCTTCCAATTCCACCATTGCAATCTTTCTTTTTCCTGTTCGTCCTCAGGTGTTTCGGCAAAATAAACGGCACAGCGGAAAACATACAACAGACATCTGTCCTGAACGGTTCCTGCAAACCGATTCGATAAATCATATAGCACTTCCGGGTCTTTACCCACCAAATCTGAAACTTCACGAATGCCTATTTGCCATAAATCATTCGCAATTGACTTTCCAACACCCGGAATGATGGTCAGCGCTTTGAGCGATTGTTTTTCTGTTTTCATATTTTTGCTGATTAACATTTTCGAGGTTCATTGAATGATTAATAAGGTTGAATTCGTGGGGGTTAATGTTGGCTACTAAGGTTTTTTGTAATAAAATAAGGTTTCTTTCTATTGTTGTCTGAGGTAAAATGTATTTTTTCTGATCATCTAGATGATTTGAGTTTGTAACTCATCTATAAACAGACTAAATTCGTTATAATAATAGCCTATATTTCATCGATTCAAACGATTAATCAATAACCCTAGTTGAAAATGAGGCGGAGCGGATTATTTATTCATTATTTCTCCCATAAAATTTTCCCCTCAGCGAGAAATCCATCTTCAACACCGAAGTTTTCGATTGAATCAGCCTGACATTGGACACATATAAATGTCAATTGATTGTCCGAATTGTTCCGATAAGTTCGTTTTCCGTTAGGTGCAACACGAATCACTGTACCTTCGGATACATCAAATACCGATTCATCAACCTGAAATTGTCCCGAACCTTTTAGAAACACATATATTTCTTCGTGCTTGTTGTGTTGATGCAGAAATGGCATTTCGGTTTTTGGAGGAATCGTTGTAAATGATAATTCAGCCCCCGTTAATTTTAGTATTTCACTCACAAATAATTTCCCCTTTACCTCCTGATGACGTTTCGGGTGCATATAGGAGTAATCCATTAATTGATCAAGTCTGCCTAAATCGATTGCGTTGTGATTAGTTCCCTCGGAAGTGGTTTTAACTGTCTTCATTTTGTGTCTTACTTATTCTTTTTATTAATACTTTATCTCTCAACGTTAAAAAAGGTCTTTCAATAATTCTGTTTAAAAGAATGGCTGCCAAAACGGTTGTCAAAATGCATATCAGGAACATTAAATTACTGTCGCTGTCAATATTCATCTTCGAGAACTGTTCCTGCGTCAAATGAATAACGAATTTATGGATTAAATAGATTCCATATGATAAGACTGCAATCTTTGCTGTGATCTTTGAATCAAATTTATACAGAAAACTTGTCGGACTAACGGCCCCAACAACCATTAATCCGTATCCAATGGCTACCATTGGAAATCCATAGACTGTTGTATTAAATGATCCCATGTTAATTGATAAGAAATAGGCACCTGTTAGTACAAACAGACTAAGTAATATAAAATGGTTTCCATATTGTTGAATCCGTTCTCTTGCTGTTGATTTAAATTGAAAGATCGCTGCGATAGAAATCCCTACAAGCAATCCGTCTAAGCGGCAATATGTCGGATAATAGATCCATTTAAACCAGTTTGCTCCTGATCCAGGCTGATCAGCAAATGGTAAAACCATTGAATACCATAAATAAAGTTTTAAAAGAAACCCGACTACAAATAAAGAGATCAATATTACAAATCCTCTCTTTATTGCATTAAAATAAACCAGAACTACAAGGGTTAATGGGAGCATTAAATAGAATTGCTCTTCAACACATAATGACCAGGCATGTGAAAATGTCCCCTGCGTGTGACTATCGAGTCCTAAATTCTGTGTAAATGTAAGGTATTTCCATAATGGGGCGAGTGCCTCCCGTTCATGTATCGATTGAAAGAAGAAGTAAAGAGCAACTACTACCAGGTAAGCGGGAATAATCCGAAAGAACCGTTTAATAAAAAACTCTTTTAATACAATTTTCTTCCCTTTTCCGATATTTGCGAATAATTGTGAAGCGATTAAGTAGCCGCTTAACACAAAGAACAGATCTACTCCTGTCCAGCCGAATTCACTAATTGTGTTTGTCCATTCAGGATGCGGAAACATTCTTCCAAAATGGTACATAAAGACGAGTATAATCGCCAGTGAGCGTAAATGATCTAATCCAAAGAGTTTATTATTTGTTTGTAGATGCTCTGTTGCGTTAGGTTCGGTCATAATTTTGGCTGATGTTTATTCCAACCTCCAGGTTACAGGTAGTGTCAATTTTGTCCTAACAGATTTTCCGTCTTTAATTCCTGGTTTCCATCTAATCATTAATTCAATAATCTTCATCGAATTTTCATCAAACCCTTCACAAAGTCTTCTTTCAAACTCTCTGTTCTTCACTGTTCCATCTTTTTCTACGACAATGGAAATAAACACTCTACCTGAACAATCATTTTGATTATCTGGAAATTGGCAATTGGGTTTTATAAATTCGTCTATTTTATCTAATTCATAATACCGACCATTTGCGATCAAAACAGGATATTTGTCCACAACAGTATAAACTGTTGTATCATTTTCTTCTGAACAATTTTTTCCATAAGAAACAATTTGACAAAGTGCCAATAATGAAAACACTAAAATTAACTTTGTTTTACTCATCGTCTAATATTTTTTGTAGCTCTTTACGCATGCAAATAACTTATTTATATTGTTATAGATCTTCACTGTTGCTTATTACAATGTCAGGTTAAACGAAATATGGCTTCTTCTGTTTTGTAAATCTTATTTAAAGTACTTTTTTGCAAATTCAAGGAATACCGGCCAGTCGACGATATCTGTATGACCGCCTTCATGGTTTCTAAAAGCCAGTTCTCCTGCGATTAATGAAACATCGGGGTCTGGCATCTCCTGTGTGCCTAATCCTTTCGCTTCAAGCAAACGATAAACAGGATCTGCGCCTACACATGCAAGAAATTCTCCATGTGGATCGCCCCATTGATCGTGAGTTCCGCCTGTTATAAATATCGGACGGGGTGCTACAAGGGCAATTAATTCGTGTGCATCGACTGGCATTTCGTTCCAGTGACCTGCATACTTCAGAAAATTACCTGCCATCCAATGATATTCACCACTTCCGGCAACATTGTCGATGTTTTCTCCCCAACTACGCATCTCCAGCGATGCTCCCATGCATCCCGAACAACTTGCAAATACAATTGCCCATCGTTGATCCAATGCCGCAGCTAATAAGGCGGTCTTTCCCCATCGTGAATGACCCTGAATGCCTATTTGTTTTGGATTAATTGCTTTTTCTGTTTCGAAATAATCGAATGCTCGACTTAATCCCCACGACCAGGCAGCCAATACGCCCCAATCGTCGGGCTTTCGCGAATTTCCCTGGTTTACAATCCCAATTATTCCGTCGTTCAGACCTGCACCGCTGTCCATTTGTATCGCGTAGGTGTTGACTGTGGCATATCCCCATCCCAAACCAAGAACCATCTCCTGTGCTGTTGGTCCTTTTGCATCTCCACCGGTAAAACCTGCAGAACCCCAATCGGCAACGACCATCAATGGGACCGGCACCGTTGATTTTAAAGGAAGGTAGAGTGTAATATCAATTTCGGATTTACCTTTTGGATATTTCGAATTGTCGATATGCCCAACGATGGTCTTTTTAATTACTTTTCCGTTGATTTCGACGGTGTCAATCGCGGTTACTTTAAAAACAACCTTTGGTGTTGCGGCTGGTATGCGGCCATATATTTTTGATGTGAATTCACTAAGGATCTCGGGTCGCCGTTCTGCCCACCATGTTTTTGCATCTTTAACCGGCTTCCTGTTATTTAGGATCAAAGGATCGGGCAATTTGTATTTTCCTGCATTCGATTCGTCGTAGTTCGACCAGTTTCCCCAATTGGAACGAACGTAAATATTACCCAATGAATCGTTCCAGTTTGTAGAACCCTCTTTTTGAAACAGCTGTTTTGGTCGTTTGGGATCATCAGCGGCCGCTGGCAAGATTGGAGTTTTAATCAGGAGTTTGTTCATCATCTTGAACCAGTCGTTTTCTGAAGCTTCGCGGATTTTAGCCATGTATGCGGTGCGCTCTTCAGCCGTCATTTTCCTGAAATCGGGATTTTGGGCCTTTACAGCAGTATTAATCAGCAAAAGAAGAATCAAAAAATAGGTTTTGTGATAATACATATCGAACAACTTGAACTTAAACATCATTGTATTTTGCTTTAAGTTTGCTGAACCCTAATGATTGGTCTTATAAAGTTACCTTTTGAAAGTGTAATAAGTCTTAAACAGTTTCTTAACCTTTGGTTGCCATTTTAATAAAATAACCAAAGTACGCTCCTACAAATCCGGGGATTAATGCAAGCAATCCTCCAAAATTATGGGTCATGCTAATACTCGCGATTGGAATCCATATACTAACGGCTAATGCTGTTATCCAGATTTTCTTCGATGTAAAGAATCCAAAGAGCGCTGCAACCGATAAGACGATTAAAACGGTTATACCTGTGTCGTCCCAATTTGGCTGAGCGTCGATCCAGGCGATGGCAAGTCCCGCTAATGTTGCCAAAGAAAGAAGAATAGATGATTTCCACTTCATGTTTTTGAAATATTGTATGCCATTAAACTGTTTCCATGACGGATATAAAGAGTTCCGTTTGCAATTACCGGGTGTGCGAAGTGTTCTTTCGTCCCTTTTGTCACCTTAAACGTACTTACCTCTTTTAAATTGTCGTTTGCGGGATCGACAAGATGAACGATCCCTTTTTCGTCGTAAAGATAAATCATATCATCGGCAAAGATGGTTGATCCACGACCAGTTTTAAGTTGCTGTGTCACCTGTCCGGTCTCTAAATTCAATGACATCAGTTCTAATTTGCGATGTCCGGTTGCGATTAAGCGGTTGCCCACTTTTACTACGCCACCCATAATATTGTCGAATGGTTTGCAGCGCCAGACTTCCGTAATACTTTCGCCATCGTCGGAGAGTTTGAGTTTTACTGCGCGGTTTCCGTCACCTGCTACATAATAAAGGTAACCATTGTCGAAGATCGGAGCGTTCGAATGGACATTACCCAACGTGTCCTGTTTGTGTGAAAAAAGCAATTTGCCGTTATCAGCATCGATTCCGAGCATCGACATTTCCGAAAAAGTGAGGAGAATATTGTGTTTGCCACGCTGAATCAATCGCGGAGAACAAAAGGCCGAAATCTGACCAACCCCTTTACATTTCCAGATCATCTCTCCTGTCAACCGGTTTAAAGCGACCACATTTGTATCGGCACCACCCGGTGCACAATAGACCATCTGATCCTTTACAAGCAATCCTTCGGAATATCCAAATACGGTGTTCTTACCATGAAGCTGTGTAAACATATTTACTGACCACAATTTGCTTCCATCTTTTCGGTTGAAACAACCAATTTCGCCCTTGCCCGATGAAATATAGATCAGATCACCAATAACTGTTGGTGCCGAACGTGATCCGGGGAAGTTTGTGGCCCATTCTGGTCCGTAAGCAACCTTCCATTGCAGATTTCCTTTTAGATCGAACGAATAAAGATAGCCTGTACTGTCGATCGCCCCTGTAATATACACGGCATTGTGCGTTACAACCGGTGATCCGTAACCATCACCGACTTTATCACTTGTCCATAACAACGCCGGTCCTTCGGCAGGCCATTGTTTCATTAATCCATTTCCCGGAAAGTGTCCGTCGCGTTGCGGACCACCCCATTGTGCGATCTCAGGCTGACGGGCACAGGCAGCAATCAGCATTAAAACAGGTAATACCTTTATTAGATTTTTCATACCCATATGATTTGTTTAAACGAACTGAGCAGTTTAATTTGATTTTGTAATAATAGTGATAATTTGGATTTTTATTGCATCCCTCTTACTTTATCCTTTCCACTTTATCCTTTTTACTTTAACCTTTACCCTTTTTACTTTAACCTTTATCCTTTAACCTTTGATACTCTTTCTTCTCCTTTTTTATTAAATTTGCGGACGATTAAACCTTTCGTCTCTATGGATTACCCTGTCGATTCCGTATCCCTTCTTACGATTATCGTTCCGCTTTATAATGAAGAGGGGAATCTTCCGCGATTGGCAAAGGAGCTCACAGAATACCTTTCACAAACAACTTATTGTGCAAAAATCCTGTTTGTTAACGATGGATCGACTGACGGCAGTTCAATTCTGGTGCAACAAATTTGTTCAGAAAATCAAGCCTTTGGTTTTATCGAATTAAAGAAGAACAGTGGTCTGAGCACGGCACTAAAAGCAGGAATTGATCAGGTAGAAACCAAATATACCGGCTATATTGATGCTGATCTTCAGACTTCGCCCTATGATTTTGATCTTTTAATGGAATTTGCTGAAAACTTTGAGCTGGTTACAGGCCTTCGAACAAACAGGCAGGATGGAATGATCAAAAAGATCTCTTCACAGATAGCCAACAGTATTCGTCGCGCCGTTACGCACGACGGAGTTTCGGATACCGGATGTCCGCTAAAAGTTTTTCAAACACTGGCAGCCCGCAGGATTCCATTTTTTAATGGGATGCATCGATTTCTTCCCGCTCTTATTCTTCTTAATGGGGGTCATGTCAAAGAGATACCTGTTCGCCATTTTAAACGGTTATCCGGAAGATCAAACTTTCACATTCACAACCGGATTATCGGCCCATCGATTGATTTAATTGCGTTCAGCTGGATGCGGAAACGTCTGATTCGTTACGAAATAATAAACAGGGGATGAGTACTTCATCACTTTGGGTGTTTTCAGTCGGCTTTATTGCCCAATTGCTTTTTGCAGCACGAATGATTGTGCAATGGATTCATTCGGAAAAGGCAGGTAAGCCACTTTCACCTGTTATATTCTGGCAGTTAAGTATTCTGGGTTCACTCATTTTTCTTCTTTACGGAATCTTGCGGCACGATTTTGTTATCGTTCTTGGTCAGGTATTGGTCTATTTTATTTATGTCAGGAATCTTCATCTCAAAGATCGCTGGCGACCAATCCCGTTTATATTCCGGTTATTTGTAATTGTAGTGCCGATTATTGCGTTGGGTTATCTTCTTTCTGATGTGCATGGCCATCTTGGTTCATTGATATATAATGAAGAGGTATCGTTGCCTTTGCAGGTTTGGGGAAGTATTGGTCAGGTGATTTTTACGCTTCGGTTTTACATGCAATGGATCGATTCGGAATCGAAGAATGAATCGGTCATGACGACGCGATTTTGGATTGTTAGTTTTGTTGGTTCTTTTATGATTCTTGTTTATGCCATATTTCGATTTGATCCGGTCTTATTCATCGGACAGTTAGTCGGGCTGCTGGTTTATCTTCGAAACCTTATGCTGGGGAGAGCCCCTAAATAGTAATTGATATTTCGTTTGAAATTACTATTTTTGAAGAGGGAGTGAGGGTGAGAAAAGGAGAGCGGGCATCGTTTTCCAATAATGAAAGTAGATCGGATTGCAATTTTTTCTTTACCTTTTTCCTATCATTTCAATTAAAAGACAATATTTTTTTAGATGAACAATCGTAACCTGCGACTATTTCTTCTTTTACTTATTACCTTCATTGCCTTTGTAGTGAACAATGGTGCGATTGAAGCAAATATCATGGAGGCGCGTAATCTAACTACGGCGCGTGAAATGCTTCAGAAAAGCAATTGGCTCGAACCAACGATGAATGGAGAGTTACGTCTTGAAAAACCACCACTTCCCACCTGGATTGCCGCCGCTACGATGCATTTTTCAGGAGAAGAAAACCTCGCTTTACTCCGTTTGCCTTCCGCATTGGCCGCATTACTGTTGGTTTTCTTTCTTTTTAAACTTACAACCGAATTAACCGAAGATCAGTTGCTCCCCTTTCTTGTTGCAGGAACTTCGGCCACTTCATTTTATATCTTCTTTTTGGCACGCGACATTAGCTGGGATATCTTTTGCCATGGTTTTATGATTGGTGCAATTTGGCTGATTCACAAAGGTCTAAAAAGCAATAGTAATTCATGGCTTGAGTTTACCGGTGCCGGTATTTTAATGGGACTTTCGTTTATGAGCAAAGGTCCGATTGCATTTTATGCCCTGCTATTTCCCTATATTATCGCCCGATCTTTCACATTTGGATGGAAAGAGATTGCAAATCATAAGATTCCACTGGCGATAATGGGAATAACAACCCTTGCAATCAGTCTCTGGTGGCCTGTATTAATCTGGTTGCGACATGCCGATTATTTTGCCCTGATTGCTCAGCAGGAATCATCGGCCTGGTTGAACAGGAGCACACGTCCATTTTATCATTACTGGAGTTTTCCTGTTCAGTCGGGGATTTGGGCTGTTTTTGCAACGATCACACTTTGCTTTCCATATGCCCGGAGACGGATCGAAAAATTTGGAAACTATAAATTTCTCGCATTATGGGTCGTGGTAACAGTCATTTTACTCTCGCTTTTCCCTGAAAAGAAAGAGCGGTACCTTCTTCCGGCACTTCTTCCGCTCGCAATACTGACCGCTTTTTACTTCCGATATCTTATTCATGCTTTTCAGGAGTTATTACCTGACAAAACTGATCTGGTTATTTTTCGTGTGAATACGCTGATGATGATTTTGATCTGTATTATTTTCCCGGTAATGGTGATCGTACTTCTAAAAGGCTCCGCCAAACCTCAAATAAGTCTGTTAATTCTGATTTTCATCCTTTTCTGGGGATTGGCGCTATTCCTAACTGGTGCATTCAGGAAAAAAAGTCCACTTTGGCTCTGGTTTGGAATGGTTGGGATGGTTCTCTCACTTTGTCTGGTACTTTTGCCACTCGCGCCGAAGTTCTCCTTAACGAATCCTGATTATCATTCCTACAAAGAACTCCGTCACCGTGATGATCTGAAAAACGTTCCATTCTATTTCAATGGTGAGATTCCGGGTAAATTTATTGAGGTGATCTGGAATAGCGGTCATGAGGTGAAAGCATGGAACCCTGCAACACAACAGCTACCTGCGGCGCTTCCAATCCTGTTTTTGTCGAACGAAGATCCTATTCTTGTGTTACCTGCTGAAATTAAAAACAATCATCGGATCGAGTTGATCGGTCATTTTGATGGTAATATGGCAAGACGGGGGGGGAATATTGTACTTTCAAACTATGTGACGGTGATACGGTAAAACAAGGTTAAAGTAGCAAGGATAAAGGTTAAAGTAGCAAGGATAAAGGTTAAAGTGTATTCAGGAATGTTTTGCTCATTTGCGCACACTTTAACCTTTAACCTTTAACCTTTCCTCATTCACTCTTTCCTCGCAAGGTGCTCCATTAATTCCTTGCCAAGGTCCTCTTTGGCGGTCAATCCGGTTCCGGGAAGTACTTCCCAGGTTTGTGAAGCTGAAATTGATTTCCCGGGTGCAATTTTTTCGTAAGCGAACTGCATCTCCAGCTCCTGAAGATCCTCTTTCCGGTTTGCAGAGTTTTCGATGTAAAGCTCTATTCGTGACTGTTCAGGGTGAATGGCCGATTTATTGATCAGGTTGCTGCTGATAATAAGCCATTGATTTGCGTTAAATCCCGCAATTACCGGAGCTGATGATGGTGAAAAATACGATTTGGCTTTAAATACTTTTTTAG
>Ga0302296_1002992_pt1 | contig 11056 bp, 10 predicted proteins | sample III_Fen_N3_1_FD_194546 | JGI IMG/M metagenome (GOLD analysis project Ga0302296, IMG submission 194546) | Peat permafrost microbial communities from Stordalen Mire near Abisko, Sweden - III_Fen_N3_1 | ecosystem: Environmental > Terrestrial > Soil > Wetlands > Permafrost | place: Sweden: Abisko... | reverse complement strand
AAGTAACTCGCCAGTTCCGCTACCGGTCATCGACGAAATGCAATAAATTTCGCCCAATCCCAAAGAATAGAACTCGTGAGAATCAATGATTCGTGAATTATTATCGACTTTATTAACCGCAATAAATACCTGTTTCTTTGAACGACGTAACACGGTAGCCACTTCTTCGTCCATATCGGTAACTCCGTTTTCCACATCAACTACAAACAAGATTACATCAGCCTCTTCAATAGCCAACATTACCTGTTTGCGGATTTCGCCCTCAAAAATATCTTCTGAATTAACGGCATATCCTCCGGTATCAATTACCGAAAAGTCTACCCCATTCCAAACACCTTTTCCATACTGACGATCGCGTGTCACTCCAGCTGATTCGTCAACAATCGCTTTTCTTGACTCCGTAAACCGATTGAAAAGGGTTGATTTGCCAACATTTGGCCGTCCTACAATTGCAATAATATTACTCATTTTACAGCCCCCGAAATCCCCCTACGGGGGACTTTTTGGTTATTTTCAACATTAATACTTTTTATTCCCGTTCAGCTCTCAAAATCCTCTATTGAGAGAGAAGCTACACTATTCCATATCGTAACCAAATCCTTCGAGCGAACGATCTTTATCGCGCCAGTCTTTGTTCACTTTTACAAAGAGCTGAAGGAATACTTTTTTCTGAAAAAACTCTTCCATATCAAGACGAGCTTCCGTTCCAACTCTTTTAAGAGCTAATCCCTGATGACCGATGATAATACCTTTCTGGCTATCCCGGGCAACATGAATCACACACATCAGGTTCAACAATTTTTCTTCTTCTTTAAACTGTTCAACTTCTACCTCCACCGAATATGGAACTTCTTTGTCATAATTCAACAGAATCTTTTCACGAATGATCTCACTTACAAAGAAGCGTTCATTTCGATCAGTCATTTCATCTTTCGGAAAGTAGGCAGGTCCTTCGGGCAACAGCTCTAAAATACGATCGAAAATTTGTGCAACTCCAAATTTCTCAGTAGCCGAAATAGCATAAACATCGGCCAGAGGTAACTTTTCGCGCCAATAATTATATAGTTCCAATACCTTTTCCTGATTCGATAAGTCAACCTTATTAATCAGCACAATAACTGCCGCTTCCGAACTTTTAATACGGTCGACGTATTCTTCATTTTTCCCTGCTGATTCAACCACATCCGTCACATATAAAATCACATCTGCATCAATCAATGCAGTGTTGACAAACTTCATCATTGTTTCCTGAAGCTTATAATTTGGTTTCAGAATACCCGGGGTGTCGGAATAAACAATCTGAAAATCATCACCATTAACAATACCTTTGATACGATGTCGGGTGGTCTGCATTTTCGAGGTAATAATCGATAAACGCTCACCTACCAGCACGTTCATGATGGTCGATTTCCCTACATTGGGATTTCCGATGATGTTAACAAATCCGGATTTATGTGCCATTTAATTATGAATGAAGGTTTTAAAAAATCTGCGCAAAGATAATCAATTAATTAGTTTATTCGATAAAGCCTAAAAGTCAAGTCGATGAATTAACAAACCGTACAGAAAAAACATTACAGATAGATAACCACGTCACTAGACAACACAAGTTAAACATGGTTTTATTTCAATAAAAAGAAGTAATTTCACTAATCAAAGATTGAAACAATTTAACACCGCGTAGTTATGTCTAAAGACCTGTTCAATTATTATTTATGGGCGATGTTAGTTCCCATCTCCATTTTGGTTTGGTTTTTTGAGCACCAAACAGGAAGTCTTCCGGTAACATCACTACTTGTTTATTGCCTGATTTACAGACCCATTCTGGACAGTTACCGATTGATTCAAAAAGGAGTAATTCAAAAGAAAGATATCTGGAAAATGTTTGTTGTATTCGGCCACATAAAATGGTTCAAAGAATTATATCTGGATGAATAAACATAGCAATCAGCGACTTAACACTTTGCAATCAACAACGCTTCTTATTTATTCCACGACTTCAGGTTCATCAGTTTCTTCCAATTCCAGAAGCGTTTCGTTCAACCGGATCAGATAACGTCCATATAGCTTATTAAATCCCCATCGAAGCAACAAGAAACTTAGCAACACAATTGGAACCAAAATAACCAGACCAATCCCGCAGATAAGAAATATTTTAGACATAGGTAAATGCGACACTCCTCCGCCTAGTTCTTCTGCTTTGAGTTTTATTCCAAGACAGATTCCGGCGATAAAACTTACGATTAAATTTATCATCAAGATAATAACAGCGAGGTAAAACATCCGACGATAGGTCTTCAACGTTTGAATGATTCCGGACAATAACCCATGAAGTTCATTATCCGACGAGAAACTACGTTTTACCCGAAAATACCTGAAAACAAAAATAAGGTAAGTTGATACAATCAAAAGGTTCGAAAATACATCCATAGGAATTAGCCATTCCGGATATTCCACAGGATTCTTTAAAAACAACTTAGAAAGGTAAACATCATCAAGGATTACATAGGCGATATACACAAGCAAAATCAGAATCCCGATTTGTATATTTCGATCAATCCGATCAACCACAGTTTTGGTCCGGGTTTTCATCAAATCACCGATAGTCTCCTTTCCAAGCTGATGTTTACTCAGCTCCATTGAAGAATATGTATTCCACGCCGATTTCAAATCTTTTATATCCATCTATTCTTCTATAATCATTAACAACTTCAATTTTTTCTTAATACGGTTCATCTTTACCCTGACATAGTTTTGAGTTATTCCGGTAATCACAGCAATTTCCTCGTACTTCTTATCTTCCAGGAACAACAGGATAATCGATTTTTCAACTCCGGTCAACTGTGAAACTGCACGATTAAGTAACCTGATCTGTTCTTCAGCCTCCGGATCATACACATCGTCAATTAATTGTATATTATCAAAAGGAAACCCGGTTTTATCAGGTTTTCGTTTATCTTTTTTGAACGTTGTAATTGCAGTATTCAAAGCCACCCGATACATCCAGGTCGAAAATTTCGATTCAGACCGAAACGAAGGATACGATTTCCACAATTGCACCAATATCTCTTGAAACAAATCACGACGGTCTTCTTCCATATCGCAATAGATGGAACAAACCTTGTGAATGATTCCCTGATTTTCGGTGATGATTTGTAGAAATTCCTTTTCCAACGCCTGATTTATTTGTCTGCAAAAATGAAATCCATTACACTAACTCATTTTTAAAAAATTGATTTCCTGAGGTGTTAAAAAACGATATCTGCCTCTGGGCAAATCTTTTTTTGTCAATCCGGCAAAGACGACCCGATCAAGTTTTTCGACCTGATAACCTAAATGATTAAAAATACGGCGAACAATTCTATTCTTTCCGGAATGAATCTCAATGCCTATTTGCCGGGTATCATTCGGATCAATATATTCAATCTGGTCAGCAGCAATAAAACCATCTTCGAGTTCAAATCCTTTAGCTACTTTCTCCAGATCTTCCGGACGAAAATCTGCATCCAGCTGAGCATGATAAACCTTCGATTTCTCGTAACTTGGATGGGTTAGTTTTTTGGCCAAATCTCCATCGTTGGTAAACAACAACACTCCGGTCGTTTGCATATCGAGCCTTCCCACCGGATAAATTCGTTCAGAACAGGCATTTTGAATTAATTGCATAACAGTACGCTCAGCATGAGGATCATCAAGCGTAGTTACAAAGCCACGAGGTTTGTTGAGCAACAAATATACTTTTCGTTCAGGATTTAAGCGATTACCATCAAACTGGACATCATCGTCGATTGAGACTTTCCGTCCGAGTTCTTTAACCACTTCGCCGTTTACGGTAACCATTCCATCGGCAATCAGTTTATCGGCATCCCGACGCGAGCATATCCCGGCATTCGAAATATATCGGTTCAATCGAATCAGTCCATCACTAACAGGCTCTGATTCAGGCTGCTGTTTCTTTTTTAATACAATAATCTTTTTTTTCGAATTCTCTTCCACAATCTACTCCTTATCGTTAATAAAACGGTCTTATAGTAATTGACCTCCATGATTTTAGAAGTAAGCCTACTAAAACGCACGATAATATTTTGACAAATGTCGCATTTTTTAGTGAAAATTCATTCAATGTCCGCAGAATCAGAAAAATGAGGAATAAGAACGAATTAATGTCCTTCTTCCTTGTACGCTTTATACTGCTCTTTGATCGCATTCCGGACATCATATTCCGTGGAGGTATGACTTAGAACGCCCTTTGTATTAATATAGATCATAAAAACATCAGCAGCAGAGTCACTTAAGCCAGTCAGTCCGGTAACCAGCTCCCTGTTGTAATACTGCGACAAAATGGCCCATTGTTTTTCAGAAACAATAGCCTTTCGGGTTTCCCGTTTCTCCCGTTCACTTTTGCTAAGATAATACTGCATATAACTGGCCGGATGAACCAATGCAGCGACTACCGGAGGCTTTTTACTAAAAGCATCACCTCGCAGTTCCGGATCGACTTTATTCTGCTTTCCCATCTTCACGCCATCCATATTCACCTTCTTATTCTCGCCAATCACCTTTATTTCCGGAATAGTCAGTTTCGCAGGAAGAGCATAAAGGATCAACTGATTCATCTCACTGTAATTCGGTGGTATATGTACGGTCGTCTTCATATAACCAACACTGGAGATCGAAAGACTATCAACATTCAGCATATCCATCACAAACCGACCTTTCTCATCAGCAGTAATACTGAAATGGGTTCTAAAATTTAAAACCTGAGCATAGGGAACTGGTGTTTCATCATCCAGATTCAGAATTTGAGCTTTTAATCGAATTGGCATAGGATCGACATCTTCGTTTTTTTGCGCCAGAAGATGTAATGATGAAAGTAATGAAAGCACAATAACGAAAACCTTAATAACAAAGAAACGATGGGACAAAGACTGGTTCATGCACATCTTTGAGGTACTCTCTGAATTCTTATTTCCTGTTTCTGACATAAAAATCAACACCGGGGTTCTTTATTCCATTATTTATTGCACGGTCAGGCAAAAGTAAAAAAATAGAAACAATAATGGCTCATACATAACAATCGTTAACGGGTTTTAACATAGATATACAAATAAAAAAGTCAATGATTTATAACTATCTAGTATCAGATTAACAAACAGATTGATTAGATTTATGAAGTATAAATCCATCCGTCGATATGGCATACTCCAAACGCACAAAAAACCGAATCTACATAGGATTAGGAAGTCTAATCCTGAGTTGTATTATTTATGGAATATTTCTTATCAACTCGTTATTACCGGTACTAACCGGGTATGCAGCTAAAAATCTATGCTCAGCAGTATTCATATCAAACCGGGAGCAAGCGGAAGTAGAATCCCGCAACCTCAATTTTTCGTTTGTTCGGTATGTAAAAAACACAGTCAATTTTCAGGATTCGAGTGTAACCAGTAGTTTCTTGTGGCGAAAATCAAAAGCCATTTACCGAAAGGGATTTGGAGCATGTTTACTCCGTAAAATGGCAGAATCTCAAGTTCGAAAAATTCATTATCCTACCAATAATGCTGTTCGATACAATCAAGACACCATCGACTGGCCATTAGGTAACCAAATCCCGAAAATACCAACCAATATCGACACAATTAAACGGGATCTGATTACTAAAAAGTTGATGACAAATGATGGATACAACGGCCATGTCTTTGCATTTTTGGCTGTATACAAAGGTGTTCCAATCATCGAAAGCTACCAGTCCGAATTCAATGAAAAAACTCGATTCCTAAGCTGGTCGATGGCAAAAAGTTTTACCAATACTCTGGCTGGAATAATGGTCCAACAAGGAAGATGGAATATTTATCAGCCATCAGGCATCGAAGAATGGAGAAATGACAATCGCCGGAGAATTACCATCAACGACCTGATGCAAATGCAAAGTGGGTTACAGTGGAACGAAAACTACGGAACCCGGTCGGATGTAACGGTCATGCTATATAACGAATTCGATTTTGCAAAATACACCTATCAGAAACCACTCGAATTTTCGCCCGGGGAAAAATGGTCTTATTCATCCGGATCAGTAAACCTTGTTAATTACCTCATGCGAAAAGCGATTGGGAATGACGAGGAGTATTTCAGCTTCGCCCGGACACAATTATTCAACAAAATTGGAATGCCGGATGCCATTTTCGAAGCAGATCCAACAGGAACTCAGGTCGGCTCCTCCTACATTTATGCTACAGCCAGAGATTATGCACGATACGGACTTCTGTATTTACACGACGGGATTTTCAATGGAGAACGCATACTACCGGAAAATTGGATTAAATATACCACCACCCCGGCTTCTGCCAGTAACGGGAAATATGGTTCGCTGTTCTGGTTAAACAAATCAAAGCAATACGCATCGGCTCCTGAAGATATGTATTCTTGCGAAGGGCACGAGGGACAACGCATTTTTATAATTCCATCCAAAGACTTGGTGATTGTGCTACTGGGTCATTCACCTAAACCTGACAAAGCGATGAAGTTTAACGAGCTACTCGGTGATATTCTGAGTTCAATCCCAGAATAAAAAAAATCAGGGTTTCGTATGCGATGAAACCCTGACTAGATATGGTATTTAGATAAAATTCTATTTTAGATTTTTGATCCGTTCCATGGCTTCCAGTACATTTTCACGATCAGCAAAAGCCGAAAAACGGAAATAGCCTTCACCCGAAGGTCCAAATCCGGAACCAGGAGTCCCAACTACATTAGCCTCGTTTAATAATTTATCGAAGAAATCCCAGGAATTGATATTTCCCGGCGTTTTAACCCAGACATATGGACCATTCACTCCACCAAAAACAGTAAATCCTGTTTTCTTCAGACTTTCACACATGATCCGTGCATTTTCAAGATAATAAAGAACAACTTCTTTAACTTGTTTTTTTCCTTCTTCAGAATAAATAGCTGCTGCTGCTTTCTGCACCGGATAAGATACTCCGTTAAATTTAGTGGTATGCCGACGATTCCACAACGGTTTAACCGGATGTGCAACTCCTTTACTATCGTATGCCATCAATTCCTTAGGAATGACTGTAAATGCGCAACGTGTTCCGGTAAATCCGGCAGTTTTTGAAAAGCTGCGAAACTCGAGCGCTACTTCTTTTGCACCCTCGATCTCGAAAATGGAATGCGGGATTGATTCGTCAGTAATATACGCTTCGTAAGCGGCATCATATAAAATGATCGATTTGTTTTCACGGGCATAATTCACCCATTTGGTCAGTTCTGCCTTTGAAGCTACTGTTCCTGTCGGGTTATTCGGAAAACACAAAAAGATTAAGTCAGGACGCTCTGTTGGCAATTCAGGAATAAATCCATTTGCTTCGTTACAAGGCATGTAAATGATTCCATCAAAATAGCCATTACTCTGGCAGAAACCTGTTTTTCCTGACATTACCGTGGTATCGGCGTACACTGGATAAACTGGATCACAAATTGCAATTTTGTTTGCAGCACCAAATACTTCCTGAATATTTCCGGTATCACACTTTGAACCATCGGACACAAAAATATCTTCAGCAGAAATATCCACGCCACGGCTTTGATAATCATTCAATGCGATGGCTTCACGCAGAAAATCGTAACCTTGCTCCGGACCATAACCTTTAAAAGTTTCAGCCTTAGCCATATCTTCAACACCTTCGTGGAAAGCTTTTATTACAGCCGGAACCAATGGTTGTGTAACATCACCAATCCCCATTCGGATAACTTTCTTATCCGGATTCGCCGCTACAAACTCACGCACCCGACGACCAATTTCAGGAAACAAATAGCCCGCCTGAAGCTTCATGTAATTTTCATTAATTAATGCCATATTATTGCGTTTTTAGTGATTCTACGATCGAGTTCCCCAATGGGAAGACCTCAAAGTTAAAAAAAAGCAAATCGGGATAGTTAGTTTCGTCTGGCAAAAGCAAAACTTTGACATTTCAATTCTAAATATTAATCTTTTAGAAATATTCACGTTCCCTAGTGAAAGCTATTCAACATCTAAAATTCGATCAGAAACCAAATTAAAAAGAATCGTCAATGAAAAGACGATTTATGAGGCAGTAGAAAAAAAAAGAGCAACCCTTTCGGATTGCTCTTTCCACATATCATTTGTAAAAGATTATTTTACAATTTCTTTGAATTTAGCTTCACCGAAATATTTGGCAAATTCCATATCGGTAGCAGCTTTTGATTTCATTTCAGGTTTAATTTTAATCGCTTTTTCAAGGCTTTCATACATCAGATTTTCTTTAGCTGTACGAGCTCCAACAACTGCCTTGAAGTATTCTTTCATGTAGCAGCCTTCCCAGGTACAACCTTCCAATGATTTCAATGCGCCATTGTTGTCTCCGGCAAGAATCTTAGCTAAACCAGTGTTTGGAGAATCTGAATCGCCTAAATATTTAACAGATTTGCTATATTCACCTTTAATGATGTTCAAAATACCCAAATTGTTATTTACTGCATCACCAGCACCAGAAGCAGCACCAAAGTAAGCTTCAGCTTTTGCTAAATCAACTTCTTTTAAAGCACAAACACCTAAGTTATTTTTAATGATTGGTTCATTGTTTTTCAGCTTTTCAGCTTTTTCGAATAAACCTTTAGCATCAGCATATTTCAGTTGTTTCACCAAAACTAAACCGGCATTGTTGTATCCTCTCCAATCAGTTGAATAAATCTTCATGAATGAATTGTAGATAGCCAATTGTTTGTTAAGATCTTTGGTTAAAGTAGCTGCATAAAGTAATTCAGCAGGATTCAATTTTGAAGGATCAGAATCAGCTAACGCAGCAATTTCTTCGTCAGTTTTTCCAATCAGGTCAATGCTGGTTGTAAATTTAGAACGACGTAATTGAGGTAAGATTTCGCTGGCAACACCAGTAAAGGCAGCAGAAAGATTTTTGATTTCACGTTCACGAACTTCAGGATCGGTATACATAGAAAGAACACGAAGAATTAATTCTTTATCCTGAATATTTGATTTTTCCATTAAGCTTTTGAAACCATCCCAGTCTTCCGGAGTGAATTTAGTTTTAAAAGCAGCTTCAACTTCAGCTTTTTTCAATTCTTTAGTTAAGAATTTAGAAGAAACATCCTGACGTTTTTCAGCAAGTTTAGTGTTGTAATCAAGAGTTCCGTCTGGTGAAGCATAGGAAGAAATTTCAATTCCCTTAATTTTTTTGCGAGGATCTTTAGCAGCTGATTTATTGTATTCTTTCAGTTTAGCAATTTCAGCTTTGGATAATTCTTCTTTGCGAATATCAGCTTTATTAATCAAATATTTGATATCTGCTGTATATTCATCAGGAACGATACGTTGGAAAGCATCAATATTTGGATCGTATTTTCCAGTTGTATTTTTTTCTCTCTGAACACCTAAAATTGGAGTTGGTAAATTAACAACCATGGTTGAAGTTGCAATTACTCCCTGAGTTAATTTAATAGGAGCAAAGTCAACACTTTTTTTACCTTTTGAAGCAGTAATACGCAACTCAAGATTAGATAAACGCATAGCCTCAGCAAAAGGAACTGCATCTTTGTAAGAAATATTCCCTCCATTGGCATAAGAAATAACTTTATTGTTAGCATCAACTTTTTCTCCCTGAACAGTAACAGGAGCAAAAGTTTTCTCTCCACCTTCGTATTTCAATACTGGAGTTGCAACCAAAGTTGCTTTTTTAACAAAGTACTTAGCTGGGAATTTTCCGTCAATCGCAAGATCAACTTTCCCTGCGTTTGCTTCCAGAATTTCAGGTGTAGTTTTAAAATTTATCAAGTTTGCTTTTTTCTTCATTTTTTGCAAACTCGCACAGCTGGATAACATCACAGCCGACAAAGCAATAATAGCAAGTGGTTTAAAGTTAATTTTTCTCATAGTTAATATATTAAATTTGATGGTATTATGTTTTCAGTTAACGTCCACAAAATTAGCAATGTTTTGCTTAAAAAAAAGCATAAATTTGGTTTTTAATCCAGTATAACCCGGGTTATTCCTTTTGGGTAAGTCTTGCCAATTATTGTTTCCACTATTTTATCAAAATCTTCAGGCCGATTAACAAAATCTATACCATTCGTGTCGATGATAAGTATAGGAAAATCATTTTGTTGCCGGAAATAACTAAAATACCCTTGTGTGATTTTTTCCAGATAATCTCTGGTAATGTATGTTTCATAGGATCGTCCACGTAAGGCTATATTCGACAAAAGCAAATCAGGTTCTTTATGCAGATAAACATATAAATCAGGCTTGGGCATTTTGTCATAAATGATCGTGAAAAACTGCCTGTATAAATTGTATTCGTCTGCCTGTAGGGTGTTTTGTGCAAAAATTAACGACTTCATGAGATAATAATCCGAAACAGTAAACGTTCGGAACAAATCAAGATGAAACAGTTCTCTGTTTAGCTGATTGTATCGTTCCGCCAAAAAAGCCATTTCCAATGGGAACGAATATTGTTCCTGATTTTCATAAAATTTTGGCAAAAAAGGATTATCCGCAAACTGTTCCAACACCAGTTTGGCATAGAATTTATCACTGATCATCTGCGACAAAGTAGTCTTACCAGCTCCAATATTCCCTTCTATAACCAGATAGTTTAAATTCATAATCAAGCGATAAAAAAAATCCCGGGGTTAATTTCCCGGGATTTTAAAAATACAATATTTTGAGTAATCTGAAATGTTTTTTGCGCTATAAGATGAAATAATAGCGAGTGACTTTGTGTAACCTGCTTATTAAGCTACATCCTGATTCCTAAATGATAAAACACAAACGACCAAACGTCAGTGTATTCTTCAATCACTTTAGCTGTCGGTTTACCTGCCCCATGGCCAGCTTTAGAGTCAATACGAACTAAGAGCGGAAGTTTATTCCCTGCTCCATACTCCTGAAGTCGGGCCATATATTTGAAGGTATGTGCAGGTACCACCCGATCATCATGGTCGGCAGTAGTTGCCAATACGGCAGGATAAGCAACACCTTTTTTTATGGTATGATAAGGAGAATACCCTAATAAATAGT
>Ga0302296_1002990_pt1 | contig 11058 bp, 7 predicted proteins | sample III_Fen_N3_1_FD_194546 | JGI IMG/M metagenome (GOLD analysis project Ga0302296, IMG submission 194546) | Peat permafrost microbial communities from Stordalen Mire near Abisko, Sweden - III_Fen_N3_1 | ecosystem: Environmental > Terrestrial > Soil > Wetlands > Permafrost | place: Sweden: Abisko... | reverse complement strand
GAAATACAATAGATTGAAAAATTCTTTTCCTGCTGATTTTTCTTTAATGTGTATCATGCCGTTTTCTATATTGATGATTTACTTGACGATCATTTTGGGATCGATTACCACATGTTTAATTGTTTCCTGTTTTTCCCCTTTTGAATAGGAATAAGAAATATTTAAAAGGCCATCATTGGTTTGAATCATACAGGGGTAAGAAAACCTGCCTTTTTTGTCAGCGTCGTATTCAATTAATTCTTTCCATTTCCAGGTCGAACCTTCGTCGTCCGACAGGTATAGCGACAACTGATAGCGGCCATCGTTGATGTCATTTCCGAAAAATGCCCATTTGCCATCCTTTAAAACACAGACCTCGACACTGGCTTCATTGGGGATATCTGTCTTTTGGGAAACACTCCACGATTCTCCATTGTCAGTCGAAATGCTTGTGTGCACGCGTGCCGGTGCATCGCCGCTATCACGCATATAGGCAACGATATTTCCATTCTTTTTTACAGCGAGTGAAGGTTGAATAGGACCGCGACCCACAATTGGAAGACTTGGTCTCCATGATGTGCCATCGTCATCTGAAATGGCGACCATTGAAAAGTTTAAACCATCGGAATAAAGTGGGAGAAGAATTCTTCCGCTTTCGAGCGTTACCGGGTGAATACGGGTCATCCAACCCAGGCTTCGCTTCAGTAAATCTTTGCTCGCTTCTTTGATCATATTGTCGTAAAGGGGAGCATAGCCGGCCCATCCCGCCTGGCTTGCGGGCATTTCTTTGAACCGCTTTTCAACTTCTTTTGCAAAACTATCATCGGGTTTCAAAAGGATATTATCCTGCCATTCCCAAACAGGTGCCTCATTCCCATTGTAATTCATTGTAGTCCGGTACCTTAATATGGCATCCTCCCATTTATTGGCGATAACAGCTACCCAAAAAAGAAATAGTTTTCCTTTCCGGTTCAGAAACAGAACAGGATTGCAATCTGGAATCCCTTTCGTATCTGCCATTAAAAACGGAGTGCTCCACACGTTTAACCCTTTTTTTAATCTTGCTCCCATCACGCGAACATCATCTGCAGAACGTTCTCCATTGCCCTGAAACCAGGCAGACAATAGATCTCCGTTGGCCAGTATAACGATACTGCTTCCATGTGTATGTTCATTTTGGAAAGGGAAAATGTACTCTTCGCTTACAATTGCCTTCTTTGCATTTCTGCTCTGAGTCATCCCGCTGAATGCTGTGAACAAGATAAAAACAGTAAATAGTTTAAAGATATCCATAAGTCAGAATTAAAAAAATGGTCACTCTTCCGGCCACTGACCGTTCGTGAGCGGTTTGATTTTCAGAATTGAAGGATCAATAACTACATATTTTATTAATTTACGGTTCCATGTATAGGTTACCTGGATTTTGCCATCTTTGGATTGAATTACAGCAGGATAGGAGAATTCAGCTTCGGGGTCCGGGTCGTTTTCAAGCAGTACAGCAGCATCCCAGCTGATGCCGTCTTTTGAAACAGCGACAGCTAATTCATTTCTTCCTTTAACAATGGGATTAAAAACTAGGATTTGTCTTCCATCCGCAAGTGTAACGGCATCAATTCCCGAATTGTTGTTTGGCAGTTGTGTAGGTGTAAGCGCACTCCAGGTAAGTCCACCATCTTTTGACCAGGATTCATTGATATTTTTATTCTTACTCCTGCACAGTAATTGCAATGTCCCATCTTTATAGGTTAATACAGTTGGTTGGATGGAGTTCAATTTATTGTTGTCGATAGCGATCTTATGCCAGTTTTTTAAATTCTGGTCAGATGTTTCAAGGTAAATATTCCATTCTTTCGGAGTCTCAAAACTTGTAGGATACAATATTTTCCCGTTTGGCAGTTTCACAGGTTTATTCTTAATCGGTCCAAGCAGGTTGTCAGGGATTTTGGTAGCGGAAGACCATGTTTCCCCATTGTCTATTGACGTTTTGTATAACCCCCACCAACTTTGCGGATTTGGTCCAACTTTATAGTAAAGAACAATTTCCCCGTTATCCTTTGTGAACAATACAGGATTCCAGCAGGGATATCTTTTCCCATCCTGGATACCATCAGCAACCATTACCGGTTTATTCCAGGCCCCATTTATACTAGACGAGGCGTAGATACAAACGTCAGGGGCTCTTTCTTCGGTCCCACCAAACCACGCGGCAATCAACCCTTCTTTCGTTTCTGTAATTGTTGATGCATGGCAACTTGGGAAAGAGACATCCTGTTGCTGGTAAATAAACCCGGATTTAACAATAGCGGTTGTACCTTTATAGGGATCTCCGGCAAGGACAGCTTTTGATAGAATCAATACCAGAATGAGAATTTTAAGTTTCTTCATTTCGTTCGTTTAAGTTCTTTAAAAATCAATTTTGTTTGCATTGGTCCGACCCAAAGGATATAAAAAATTTGGAACAACCAATGATCAGTTCATTATCCCATTGAATTCCAGAATATACCGCTCTATTTTTTGCTTATCTTCACCTTCAAATCTACGAAGGGGGAAAGCTACGTAATCGTTACAAATTCCCATTGCAGAAAGGGCACAATTAATCCCCTTTGTAAACCGGGAGCCCGATTTCCCAACACTGTAAATCGTATTGTATAGTCTCATTACTTTTTCGCGGAGAAAAGCTATCTTTTCAAAATCACGGGCTACTGAAGCTTCATATAAGTCAACAAATAGTTTTGGATACATATTGGCGCCCCCTCCTATTGCCCCATGACCTCCCTGCATAATTGTCTCCGGCATAAACAATTCCGTGCCTGTTATAATCGAAAACTCCGGTGAGTCTTTAAATTCTTCAATCAAGGTGAAAAGATAGAGCATATCTCCTGAACTGTCTTTAATTCCTATGGCACCCAGCTCTTTGGCCGTTTTTACGGTGTTTATTGACATATGCAGTTTAGTGTAACTCGGAATATTGTATAGCAGCATTGGTAATGGCAACCGTGGAATCAGGTTTTCAAGGTAATCCATCATTTCAGCTTGTGATATTGGAATATAATACGGAGGTGCTACCACAACTGCATCTGCCCCAGCTTTATGTGAAAATTCAGCAATTTCGAGTGATCCATCAAACGAAGTATCTGTAATTCCAACCATAACCGGAATTCTATGATTTATCTGGTCACAAGTCCTTTTTATAAATTCCTTCCGTAGTTCATTGCTAAGGCTGGTTGCTTCACCTGTTGTCCCTAAAATAAATAAACCATGTACTCCACCATTAACTAAATGCTCAATCAGATTTTCAAGTCCTTTTATATCAAGCGTATTGTTGTCAATTAGAGGCGTAATAACAGGTGGAATAACTCCTTTTAGTGGTAATTTCATAATTTGAAGATGTATTATGTTCTTAAAATTGCTTGATTCTGTGATCTAAGACGGCTTATCTTCTATGGTGAAAACTCTTTAGTATAAAGTAACAGCTTCAGGTTTTGTTTTACTCCAATAATCTTGTTGTATTTGCATTGTTTTTTAACAACTATATAATTCAGGTTCTGATTAAACAGAACTTTAAAATATTAGTAATCAGAAAAAATGAATTAATTAATAACCGGTACACAATTCATTTATCAGGGAAAACCCAGGAAGTATTTAGGATATCTTTCCCCGGATCTGGAACAGGAAGTTTGATCGTGATTTATTATATTTTATTGGATAGTGTGTTTTTTATAAAAAGCACTATCCAATAAATGTCCGCATTTTCAGAATGATCAATAGTCTTTCATTTCGGAGATATATTGCTCAATTTTCTGTTTGTCCTCGCCTTCAAATTTACGAAGCGGGAACGCGATATATTCATTGCAAATACCTAATGCTGCCAAGGCACACTTGGTCCCTTTTAAATATCTTGAAGTAGACTTGCCAACACTGTAAATTGTATTGTACAGTTTCATCACTTTATTTCGCAGAACTGCTATTTTATCAAAATCTTTGGCAACGGATGCGTCATATAAATCGACAAATAATTTCGGGAACATATTGGCGCCTCCGGCAATTGCTCCATGTCCGCCTTGCATAATTGTTTCAGGTATAAAAAGTTCTGTTCCGGTGATGATTGAAAATTCCGGTGAGTTCTTAAATTCTTCAATAAGGGAGAACAGATAAAGCATATCTCCTGAACTGTCTTTAATCCCGATTGCCCCTAACTCTTTTGCTGCAATCACCGTTTTTATAGTCAAATGCAGTTTTGTGTAACTTGGCATGTTATAAAGCATCAGCGGCAAAGGCAACCTGGGAACAAGATTTTCGAGATAATCCATCATTTCGGCTTGCGAAATCGGGATATAATAGGGAGGTGCAACAACAACAGCATCGGCACCAACTTTTTGTGAATACTCTGCAATTTCTACAGAACTTTCAAATGAAGTATCAGTTATTCCCACCAAAACTGGTATTTTGTGATTTACCAACTCACAAGTCCGCTTTATAAATTCTTCCCGGAGTCTGTGACTTAAACTTGGAGCTTCGCCGGTGGTTCCTAAAATAAATATTCCATGTACTCCACCAGTAACAAGATGTTCGATAAGTTTTTCAAGTCCCTGAACATCAATTGTTGTGTTGTTTATAAGAGGTGTAATAACCGGAGGAATAATTCCTTTTAAAGGTAATTTCATAATATGATAAATATTTGTAGAGTATTAAATGTATTCTATTGATTAAACCGAATACAACAGATCATTTTATAAATTGAAATCTTTATCACAAAGTAACATGATCATGTTCTTTAATCCTTCTATAATATTGTTCTGTTTGCATTGTTTTTTAACCGTGATCTGAGAATAATCTCTTATATTTGTCACTTAAGGTTAAAAAAGACCAATATGGAAATAATCTACGAAAAGATTTTTGTTCCCCATAAGCATTCGTTTATTACACGAAAAATGCTGATGTCTCCTAACTCCCACAAGATCCACTCGCATAAGAATTTTGAATTGAATTATATCACATCGGGCTCTGGAAAAAGGATCATTGGTAATAGTATTTCGAGCTATACTGAAGGTGATTTGGTTCTTTTAGGGCCTAATATTCCACATTGCTGGGATGTATTGGAGCCTGGCCAGGATAATGCTCCCGGTTGTATTGTGACCCATTTCTATGAAAATATTATCAGTTCCGATTTTTTCAATATTCCAGAATTGGAAGAGGTTGTAACCCTGCTAAAAAATGCGGGTAACGGTATATGGTTTAAAGGCAAAAAAACCGAAAAAGTCGGAATCGCCCTTAAAAGGCTTGTTACTTTGAAAGGCCTTGAACGTTACATTGAATTGCTGAAAGTCTTTAACCTTTTACTCCAGATTGAGGAGCGCGAGAATTTGGCCCTGCCCTCTTCTCTTCCAAACTCATATGATAAGGATCATGTGCAGATTCATAAAATCTATGAGTACGTTTTCAAAAATATACAGACCGGGATTAAATTGAAAGAAGCTTCTTCGCTTGTCTTTATGGAACCTGGTTCGTTTTGCAGGTATTTTAAAAAGAAAACAAATCAAACTTTTATGGATTATGTCAAAATAGTTCGTATTGGCATAGCCGCCAAGCTGTTGGCTGAGACAGACAAGCAGATAACTCAGATATGCTATGAGTGCGGATATAATAATCTGGCTAATTTTAATCACTATTTCAAAGTCATTATGAAAAAAACGCCTTCTGAGTACCGCAAGGATTTTGAATAATTTTTAAAAATGCCTTCTATAGATCATCTTTAACCTTTATATCTAAAAACGCCTTCCTCAGAGTTAATATTGTATAGGATTCAGACAACAATTGATACAGAAAATATCTTTTTCTAATGTTTCTTTGATTGGACTATTTCTAAAATATTGAATATGAGTGTGCATCTCTTATCCGGAGCTAAAATGGTATTTTTTTCTGCCGTTGTGGTATTTGGATATTTCAATGTATATAGTGTCCCGGTAAAGAGTCAAGCTCATTATAAATTCCAAAAACTTCTGGTCGAATATGCTGAAAACCCAATCAACATCGATGAGTTGCATCCGAGGTTTTCGTGGGTCATATCATCCGGTCAACGTAACCAGATCCAAACGGCATACCAGATTATTGTTTCTTCCTCGCCACAAAACTTGAAAGATAACAACGGCGATTTGTGGAATTCAGGAAGGGTCGAATCCTCAGAAACCATTCAGCACGAATACAGCAATACCAATCTCAAATCACATACCCGTTATTATTGGAAGGTCGTTTTTTGGGATGGGCGGGGGAAATCACACGAAAGTCCTGCGGCTAAGTTTGAGACTGCATTTTTAACCGGTGATGAATGGCAGGCAAACTGGATTGGGAAGGGATCGCGTCTGGAACTTTTGCCTCCACAGGGTTTTTTTAAGGAAATAAAAGAACAGTTTAGCGGCAGGGACTCAATTGTGCATGATGGGAATTCATTGTTATTACGCGATGAAATTCAATTAAATAAGAAAATCAAATCGGCCAAAGCATACATTACCGGGCTTGGGTTCTATGAATTTTTCATCAATGGAACACGCGTTGGAGACCATGTTCTTGCACCAGCCAAAACCCCTTATCACAAAACAATTCTTTATGACACCTATGATGTTACTGACTACCTGAAGCAAGGGATAAATGCATTCGGGATTCATCTGGGAAATGGCTGGTACAATCCTTATAAAAAGTGGTGGAACGATTACCGGATGCAATGGTTCGGAAGTAAAAAAGCGATCGCACAAATCCACGTCACCTATTTCGACGGAACAACCCAAATTATACATACAGATAAGACCTGGTCATGGGCGCCTGGTCCGGTCACATACAATTGTGTTTATGACGGTGAAATCTATGATTCGAACCTGGATCATGAGGGATGGACGAGGCCAGGTTATGATGATTCAGCATGGCAGCCTGTCACAGTGTTCGAAAATCCCAAGGCGCGTTTGGTCTCTAACAGGATGCCGGCAATAAAAGTCAATGAAATCTTCAAACCAAAGGAAATAAAAGTCACGAAAGATGGGATGAAAGTTTACGACATGGGGCAGAATTTTTCGGGTTGGGTGCGGATAAAAGTTAAAGGAGAAAAGAACACGATCCTTAAAATCAGGTTTGCTGAAGATATTAACAAGGATAGTACGGTTGATGTAACAAGCAATGAAAACGCAAAAGCTACTGCTGAATACATTATGAAGGGCAATGACATTGAAACTTACGAAACTCATTTTTCTTATTTTGGATTTAAGTACGTTGAAATCACTACTCAAAACGGACCGCTCAACATTATGGATATCGAAGGCCGTGCTGTTTATTCAGCTAATGCACAATCAGGGAGTTTTGAATGTGATAATCAACTTGTAAATAAGATACATAAAGCAACAGTCTGGTCACAAAAAAGCAACATGTTGGGTTACCCGATGGATTGTCCGCAACGCGATGAACGTCTGGGTTGGCTGGGCGATGCCCAGGTGACGGCCGAAGAAGCAATGTTTAACTTTGATATGGCTTTGTTTTACGAGAATTGGCTCGAAGGGATCAAAGACAACCAGGATGAAAAGACGGGTGATATTCCCATCATTTCCCCCCGGCCTTATATAAAAGATGATGGAATAGAATGGAGCAGCACCTATCTTGCCATGCTCTGGCAATATTATTCCAATTATAGCGACAAGCGCATTTTGCAGCGGCACTATCCGGCCATGAAACGGTACATGGCATTTCTCGATAGCATTTCGAAAGATATGATCCTGCCGATGGGTTGGATTGGCGACTGGGGAAGCATGGTGAAAGGTTGGAAAGAGGGTCAGCCAGCGTCGGTTCCAACCGCTTTTTATTTTTTGAATGCCAAAATAATGGCTAATGTTTCCAAGGTTTTGGGAAGCAAGGATGATCAGGAATATTACCTGCGCTTATCTTGGCAAATCAAAGACAAGTATAACAAAACCTACCTGAACTTTGAAACCGGCAATTACAATGACGGCAGCCAGATGGCTAACTCATTTCCACTTTATCTTGGAATTGTTCCGGATGTGAAAAAGCAAAAGGTATTGGATAACCTTGTAAAAGATATTGTCGTCAACAATGATACACATTTAACAACAGGTGTGCTGGGTACGAAATATATGCCCGAAGCGCTTGCCAGGGAGGGGAGAAGTGATATAGCATGGGGAATCATCAACCAAAAGAGTCCACCCAGCTGGAACGAGATGATGAGCAAATACACCACCATGTGTGAGTTCTGGACTTTGAAACAATCGAAAAACCATGTGATGATGGGTAGCATCGATGCCTGGTTTTACAAATACATTGCTGGTATTCAATTGGATGAAAACCGCCCGGCCTATGCTTCATTGATTGTGAAACCACAATTGCTGGACAGTCTCCGACATGGGAAGGCTCAAATTGAAACAATGAGAGGAAAGGTTTCTTCGGAATGGGAACGACATCCTGGAATTTTCACTTTAAATGTTGAAATCCCATTTAACACGACGGCTTTTGTTTTCATCCCTGGTAGTGAAAAGGGTGAAGCGAAGGAAGGTGGATTGCCGGTAAAACAGGCGGAAGGGATTGAATATATAGGATATAAGGAGGGCTATCATCAGTTAAAAGTGCATTCAGGTCATTATACATTTAGCGCAAAGAATGATTAGATCGGGTAAAAAGAGCCAATGAAATATAATTTATCTGAATTCAGTGTATCGGATATAATTCTTTACCGGTTATTATTGAATTTTAAATTGACAAACAGCATCAAATCTAACATTTTATGAGAAAATTGAAATTGATTTTTTTTCATGTTATTTTCTGCCTTCTTGCTGTCTTGCTTATTTCCTGCAGGCAGGAAGCAAAGAAAATGGATTCTCCTTCACAAATAAAAGCTTATCAGGATACCCCTTTCGTGCAGGAAACACATGATGCCTATAAGATTAGTAATAATCCAACCGATAACGAAGTGCGTAGTATTGCCGTTGACCGGGAATCAAATATATGGATCGCCACTGCATCCGGCGTTTTCAGAATGGGTGCCGGGACCAGAAACTGGGAACCGGTCATTTCGGGTGAGGATCGCGGTCCGGCTTATTCAGTTGTGGTGAATCCGAATGGCGATGTTTTAATGGGAACGTGGGATGGAATTTACCGCTATCGGAATCATCAGCTTAAAAAGGAAGAGGGCGTAAAGCCACCAATCTCTGTAATATGCAATGACGGAACCGGAAATTATGCTTTGGGACCTTATGGAATCTGGCGATTTAACGACAATAAATGGAAACAGAAGGAGTGTGCGATTGCACGCACTGTCCGCGATGCAATTACTGACGGTAAAGGCAGTTTACTGGTGGCGACCGATGCCGGGCTCTACCTGTGCAAAGATGGTAAAACGACAATCTATCAGGATGTTTCTGATTTGATAAGTTGTTATGTACGCACAATTTCATTCGATCCCTCCGGAAATATCTGGGCAGGCGTGATGGGAGGCGTTTCTGTGCGAGACAGTGAACATCTGATAAAAAATCTGACGCCCAAAGAGGGAATTCCTTCAGTTTGGGTAAACTGTATCCGTCAGTCTCCCGACGGGCTGATGTGGGTTGGTACCGACGTCGGGGTTGTCCGGTATGACAGGGATGGTTCGCACTCATTGCGTTTCAGTAAACGCTGGTTAACTGATAATAAGGTGAACAGTATGGCGTTTGATACAGAAGGAAATGCATGGGTTGCTACGGCCAATGGTGTTAGCGAAATCAAACGGAAAATGATGACGCTGGAAGACAAGGAGAAGAATTTTTACAGCCAGCTAATGAAAAAACACATGCGTGATCCCTGGACCTGTGGAATCCTTCGGCTTGAAATACCGGGAGATACTGCTTCATGGCGTAATTCGGATGATGATAATGATGGTGAATATACCGGTGGCTACCTGGCGATGGAAAGTTTCAGGTATGCCGTTACGAACGACCCGGATGCAAAGATCAAAGCCCGGAAAGCTTTTGAGTTCCTGAAATATTTGCAGACAGTAACCGAAACTGAAGGTTTTTTTGCCCGGTCAATTGTCCCGGTTTCGTGGCCAAAAGTAAATGACACCAACCGTACATATACCAATAAGCAAATTGCTGAAGAACTGGTTAAGGATCCGCGCTATAAACCGGTTGAACAACGGTGGCGAAAATCGAAAGATGGCAAATGGTTGTGGAAAGGGGATACAAGCAGTGATGAAATGGATGGTCACATGATGGGTTATTTCTTCTACTATGAGTTTGCTGCAGGGGCGGAAGAGAAAATTCTTGTCCGTAACCATGTGCTGAAAATTGTGGACTACCTGATGAAAAACAACTATAACTTCATCGATATTGACGGAACACATACCCATTGGGCGGTCTGGTCGCCCGACCAGTTAAACCGGGATCCCGACTGGTCATCCGAAAGAAGTATCAACTCTTTGGAATTGCTTACTTATCTGAAATTTGCAGCGCACATTACGGGAGATGAAAAATATGAAAAGGCCTATCACCATTTAATCGAAAAGGAAGGTTACCTGAATAATATCTCCCATTTGAATTCCAAAAACCCGGCATGGCAGATCTATTTCGACCGCACCATGGAAGGGTACCTTTTCCCGATTCTGTTGAAATATGAAAAAGATCCCAAACTTCATGCATTCTATTCCAAACTGATAGACGAATGGATGGCAAGTCAGCCGGCCGGTGAAAACCTGATCAATAACCTGACTTATGCGATCGCCACCGGTAAAAAAGTCAATGTAAATCAGACGATTGATTTTCTTAGAGATGCTCCGCTTGACCTGGTCGACTGGCCGATCGATCATACTTTGCGTGAGGATGTTCATATCGTGAGAAGCCCGATTCTTGAAGAAATTCAGATTTCGGAACTTCCGCCTGCGAGTATTCGTTCAACTGTTCGGTGGGATAAAAATCCATGGGCTGCTGTACTAGGTGATCCGCAACAGGTAAGAGAACCTGTCTTCTGGCTCTGGCCTTATTGGATGGCCCGCTATCTTGATATCATACAACCTCCAAAACGTTCATCTTAAATACTCACCTATATGAAAAAGATTCA
>Ga0302296_1002989_pt1 | contig 11064 bp, 8 predicted proteins | sample III_Fen_N3_1_FD_194546 | JGI IMG/M metagenome (GOLD analysis project Ga0302296, IMG submission 194546) | Peat permafrost microbial communities from Stordalen Mire near Abisko, Sweden - III_Fen_N3_1 | ecosystem: Environmental > Terrestrial > Soil > Wetlands > Permafrost | place: Sweden: Abisko... | reverse complement strand
CAAACACTTTTTGAGTAGCTCTTGCTTCTGCCATATCGGCAATCCATTGGGTAACCATTTGAGCTTCTTTGCCATAGTCAATGCTTCCGTTTAGTTCGCTTTCAAACGAAGCAATTTTTTCATTCAAAACGGTTACACTTTCGTTTGCACTGATCAATCCAGAATTTTTCTCTTCGAAATTTACTGCTGAGTTAGCATTTAATACTCCAGTAAATACAAGTGCGCTAACTGTAATTAAGGTTCTAATTTGTGTTTTCATGACTTTGAGTTTTAATGTTTAATTTATGTTTTCTGTTTTCTAAAATTGTTTTCTAATTCTATAGACGCTTAAAATTCGATTTCGTTACAATGTGTATAGTACATTTTTTAAAATTCTACCTTTTGTTGCACTGTTGTTTGTACTGCAAATATATGTATAAAAACTAATACCATGCAACACATGGTACTAAAATATTTTTATTTATTTTCAATTTGTTTTTTAATTAATTGAAAATCAAACATATAAATTTTGATATTTTTTTGAATTAATTGATATTTTTTTCAATCCAGAACGATTTTGCCAGTTTTTCGATGTGAAATCGTTGAAAAATACCTTTGAGAAGTTCGCTTAAAATCGAAAAAAAAATTTCAAAGTCATTTTTATTTAAATGAATCGAAAAAATTTGATCGTTTTTATCTTGATGTCGGGAATAATATTGCTGGCAATGTCACTGAATCTTGAAATAGGGAAGTCCGGGAGTTGAATTGGGCCGTTAAAGTTTGTATCAAAATCAAAGAACCCGCTATCCCGAATTCCAACCGATAGACTGGAATTCGGGTTAACGGGTTCATCAAGTATTTTGACTTATTATATAACCGGAATTATTGGCAATGAATGTATTTTAGGACTAAGGCTCTTGTCGCTTCTGCGTTTCCCATCAATTCGCTGCTCAAATTTCTATCCTGAAAAGCGGTTAGCGCGTCAATAGTAAAGTTGATCAGCCTTTCGGGGAAAATCCCATTCTTTTCAAAAATCTCACGCTTCGATTTCAATCGTTCTCCCGATTCAACGCACGAAGCTGGCAATTGTAGCAATTGTTGTGTTGGTATATTCCTGAAAATATTTCCTTCCACATACAACTGATCGGCCATTTCCAAGGCATTGGGCATTTCGATTCCGTGTAGTGAAGCCACAATTAATCCGGCCAAAATCAGATGAATGTTGGCGCTTCCATCGGGTACTCTAAACTCAAAGGTTTGGCGGCTATCTCCATTTTTAGCCGATACTTTGATGTCGGGATTGGCTTTGGCTGCCATGTTCTGTTTGCCGGTCCAGCCCAACGGAACACGCACCAGTGCCGAGCGGTTTCGGTCGCCCCAACAGATTTTTGTAGGCGCTTCCTGATTGGGAACCAGGCGCAAATAGGAGGTTGGAATGGTGTTTCCGAAAGCTGTTAGGGCATCGGCAACATCCAGTATTCCGGCAATCATTTTTCGGGCAGTTGGCGACAGCTTTCCATTTTCAAGAACAACATTTTGCCCGTCTTTTTCAACCAACATGTGAAAATGAAGTCCGCTACCGGCTTTCCCAACTGTAATTTTCGGAGCAAAACTGATTTCAACTTTCCGTTTTTCGGCAAGCATTCGCAACACCCATTTGGCAATAATGAGTTGGTCGGCTGCAAATTCAGGATCGGTTGGTAAGAACTCAATCTCGTGCTGCTCAAACGATTCATCGCCCATCGAAAAATTTCCGACCTCCGAATGCCCGTATTTAATTTTTGCACCGCAGGAAGCAATCAACCAAAGCGCTTCTTTTCGCATTCCTTCATATTTGGCAAATGGTTCCGATTCATGATAGCCTTTCTGGTCGGTCGCCGGAAAAATCCCTTCGATTTTGCTGTTCACATAATATTCAAGTTCTCCCATCATCTTCATGTTTAACCCGGTGGCTTTCCTGAAATGGGTGATTGCTTTTTGCAGCACATATTCCGGCGACAATTCTAGCTGATTTCCCTCATGATCAAAGAACGAACAGAGAATTTCAAGTGCAGGTACTTCGGAGAATGGATTGATGAAAGCAGTCCGGTATCGTGGAATTACATATAAATCGGAACTTCCGGTTTCCATAAACGGGAAAAGGCTCGAGCCATCAACCCGTTCTCCAAAGGTTAAAATGCTTTCCAGATGTTCATGACCGGTGATGATGAAGTTGAGTGTTTTTAGACGTCCATCGCCGGCAACATACCTGAAATTCAATTGCTGAATCTGGTTTCCTTCAACAAATTTGATCAGATCTTCGCGGGTAAATAGCTCTGCAGGTTTTTGAAGATAGCGAACCAGCGGATTTGGATTAAACGAGAATAGGCTTTCCATAAGTTTCGTGTTTTATTGAGCCAGACTGGTATTTTAATTGTCTGGATTTGACCCATCGAACTTAGACCTTTTTCTGGTTGCAAATGATGAGCAAGGTCATTCGAAACTGGTGATTAAAATCAACAAAACAGAAAAAGAGCAACTCTTTTGAATGGCTCCACACATATTCGCATCATCGGATACTATTTGGTATCCTTGGGTTTCCGGGTTTTTAACAACCTCCGCCCGCCGACGCTCCTTTGCGAACCGGAACGACTGTTTGTGGCTTCTTTTTTTCAGTCTCAGGTCCTTTTATTCCTGTTTTGCCTTCATTGCCGCGGTATCGAGCAACATTACTTCTGAAGTGGGCAACGCTGATTCCTTGAATTCATTGGTAGCGATATATCGTCCTTTTATTGTTTTCAGATTGGTGTAGCCCATCTGTTGTAACAGTAAACAGGGCGCAGTTGCTTGTAATTCATCGCTTCCGTAAAGAATAGCCACCTGGCCGCTTTTCAAAAGCCGGTCAAACAGTTCAAGCGATTTTTGATCGAGCAGGTTTCGAACCGGAATATTGATTGCATTCTCAGGATGACCTTGCTCGTATAGATCAACTGAACGGATATCAATAAGTTGTTTGCCTGCCAGATCAGAAATGACCACTTGATTTTGCGGATCGATCATCATTTTCACAGCTTGATCTGTCCCGGTTTGATATTCGGCAGATTTTGGTCTGAATAGAAAAGTCAGAAACACAATGATTACTGCTAGTCCAAGTAATCCGAGCCAGAGTTTATTGGTTTTAATGAATTGGTTCATAGGTAGTAGTTTTTACTTTTAATCTTCTCATTTTCAAATTTCTAAATCTTCAAATCTTTTGCCTTGTTTTAACAACCATCTCCTGATTTGGCTACTGGCGCTTTCCCGACGACATTAACTTTTTCAGGAATTTTTGCTGCGCCGGGTATTTCAGAGGTTTGCCCAGCTCCGGGAATGTTGCCTTTGCTTTTCTTGGCGGCATCAACACCATCGAATTCTGTTTTTTCACGAGCGTCAAGTAAAAGTGTTTCTTTTGGAAGTTGCTTCATGTCGGCCATGGTTATTGTTTTATAGCTGCTTTTGGCTAGGCAAAAGTGGTGGAATTTTTGGTTGCAGGCGTTGCTGTGAGCTGAATTTGTGCTGCGGCAAACTCGTCGGCATCAACATGCAGAATAGAAACATCGGTTGCACCAATCGATTTTAGCACCCACCACACCCGGCTGTTGTGTTTGTTCGAGCCGTCTTCGTAAACTACATTTTTGGCGGTGTTCGAAACTCCCTTTTTACCAAAGATGGCGGCTAATTCCTCGTTGGATTTCAACTGGCCTTCTACTGAACCGCTCTTATACAAATCTTTGACATACACATTGATGGCGCCCTGAATATGCTGTTTGGCGTAAATGTCGGGTGCGTTTACATCAATAACTACCAGGTTTCTATCGTTTATAAGTTCGGCAGCAAAGTCTTTGGCCGAAATAACCGGACTTTGAGCAAACGACTGAAATGCAGCCAGAATCAGAGTAACAGAAAATAGTTTTGTTAGCATGGTTTAATTTTATAGTTTTTGAATTGAACTTTGGATTTAAATCTGGCCAAAGTTAAAGGTTAATCCAACAAAGCAGATTTGATTTATTTGGATATAAACAGTAATTTCGGGCATATAAAACTGATCCAAATCAGTTATTTTCGTGACATATAAACTTTTAAACAACAAATGGATGACCCAATTGAAGCCAAAGGAATAAGCCATTGTACCGTATTTGATTCTGAAAAAAGCTGGTATGACTTATTAACTGAAGATGAGAAAATACTGATAGATAATCATTCAGTTAGTATTACATTTAAAAAGGGTGAGACCGTTTGTAACCGTGGTGCATTTGCGTCGCATATCTATTATGTGGAAGATGGTTTAGTTAAAGTTTACCTCGAAGAGAAGAACAAGAATTTGATATTAATGCTGGCCATTAGGAATAATTTATTAGGCATGGCAGCTATTTTTGATGGAAACGATAAATTGCCATACTCAGTTACAGCATACACTGATTCGAAAATCAGGATGATTGACATCAATATCTTCAGGCAGCTTTTAAAGCAGAATACCGAATTTTCGTTTCATGTTATTAATCTACTGAATGAAAAAACCGCTCAAATTTACGGTCGTTTCTTCTCACTAACTCAGAAGCAGTTGCATGGGCGTTTGGCAGATATTCTACTCTGCTTGTCGAACCGTATATTTAAAAGCACGTCCTTTGAATTGCCATTATCGCGTGCCGATTTGGGCGATTTAACCGGAATGTCAACTGAAAGTGTTATACGAATGATGAAAGAATTTAAAGAAGATGGCCTGATTGATATGCATTGCAAAAGCATTGAACTGCTTGATGTTGCCCGCCTGGAGCGCATCAGCGAATTTGGATGATGAGTAGTCCCAGCTTAATCCATTTTTTCGGTTTTGAATAGAATGTAAAAATGGCATGTGCTGTTCTTCAAGTTTTTCGACTCAATGCAATTATACGTTGAAAATGATGAAAATTCCTTCAGATTATAACAGACTGGTGGAAAAACATGTGCTTTTTTAATCATTCTTTCATTCTAATCAGTATTTGTACCTCAAAATTTAATCTGAATAGACTACTTTTACCGCCTTTAATAATTAAGAAAATTGAATATGAGTTTTCAAAATAACCCACACACCTTTCATATTCCCGTTTTAGGTTTGTGTTACACGATGGATACACCAATAAAGGTGGCTCATTATGGAATTTCATCAGCCATTTCGTTGGTCGACGACATTACCATGGAGAAAATGAGGGAATTTTATTGCAAAAAATTTAATTTGCCATTTCAGTCTATATCGACCAAAGCCGAAGATCATCGGGCGAAACGGATCACTGCTTACCTGAATACCGTTCAGGAAATTGTAAGCCGGAAGTTTGAAAATCTGAAAAATTCGATTTCGCATACCGAAGAAGAATTGAAGAAATACATTGATATGTTGCCTGAAATGTCAGATATCAAGCAGAAATTCAATCAGATGATCAATACTGCCGATATGAAGCAAAAGCTGTCGGAATGGTTGAAAGAAAACCTGGTGGCCGGCGAAATCGATGTCAATATCATGTCGAAACTGGATCGCGACAACTTTAAAGATGGTGAAAAACTACCATCCATTTACAGTGATGCCCAGGCATCATTACGTGGTTTTGCTTTGAGCGATTTAAGTTCATCGCTGGTACTTTCGGCCGGAATGAATCCACGCTTATACAGCTATCTGGAAGAATTTGCGGATTTTTATCCTAACGCAGAAATGGAATTGAAGAAGAAGGTCATCCTGAAAGTTAGTGATTACCGTTCAGCTTTGATTCAGGGCCGGTTCCTGGCGAAAAAGGGAATTTGGGTTTCGGAATACCGTGTTGAATCTGGATTGAATTGCGGAGGTCATGCTTTTGCAACCGATGGATTCCTGATGGGCCCGGTTCTGGAAGAGTTCAAGGAAAATAAGGAACAGTTGATTGAAACCGTTCACGATATTTATATCAAGGCTTTGTCCGAAAAAGGAAAACCTGTTCCGGAGAAACCATTTTTGGTTAAAATTACCGCGCAAGGTGGCGTTGGTTCGAATGCCGAACACCAGTTTTTGATGAATTATTATCAATTGGATTCAATCGGATGGGGAACTCCATTTTTGCTGGTTCCTGAAGCTGTTACAGTCGATGAACAAACTTTGGAAGTATTGTGTAAAGCCAAGGAAGAAGATCTTTACATGAGCGATGTTTCACCTTTAGGCGTAATTTTCAACAATGTTCGGGGAACTGGCATGGATTTGAAAAAAGAGGCTCAAAATAAAGAAGGAAAGTATGGTTTCCCTTGTGTGAAAAAATACCTGGCTTTGACACCGGTTTTCACCGAAGAAGGCACTTGTACTGCTTCAAAGGAGTTTCAGCGCAAAAAAATTCAGGAATTGAAAGAACAGAACCTGAATCAGATGGAATTTGATAAAGAACTGAATAAAATTACCGATAAAGCTTGTCTTTGCAACGGACTGACAGCCTCGTCGCTTATGGCTTATGGTTTGGATACCAAGATTGAAGGTACGGCAGTAAGTATTTGTCCGGGACCAAATCTAGCCTATTTCTCGAGCACCTATTCGCTGAAAAAGATGGTCGACCACATTTATGGCCGCACCAACGTCATGGAACGCACCGACCGTCCCAATTTATTTGTGAAGGAACTCGGTATGTATATTGAATACCTGAATGGCAAACTGGAAGAAACCGTTAAGCCATTCACCGACAAGCAAAAGAAGCACTTTGTGACCTTTCAGGATAATTTGAATAAAGGTGTCGAGTATTACAAAGACTTGTTTCAGAAATGTAAAGCTCAGCTCGAAGATTCTACTTCGAAAAACAATTTGATGGCTGATCTGGAGAAAATGAAACTCGAACTTGTCAATTTAAAGGCAAAACTGGTCTAATAAGAATTATATGTTACGGGTTACGAGTTGCGTGTTTCGGGGAAAACCTGAAACACGTAACCTGCAACCCGTAACTTTTTTTATTCGAACGAGATCAGCGCCTGACGGTTTTTGCCATCCATAATAATGTTGAGTGGATTATCGAACGAAATGTGTCTGATGTAATTCCCTTCCTCAATTACCGGTTTGTTTTTTAAAATTTCCATGTTGATACTGGAGTCGGTTGAATTGTGCGGAATCGTAAAATAACCTACATTCATTGACGTTACATTGTGAAAGAAGTGAGAACCAAGCGAGCCATCCAGAGGGAAATCATCCAATCCCATTTCTACAATAACTCTGGCTTTTGAAATATTGGCCCAGGTAACCGGAATTCCGGTAAACGGATCGCGTGTTCCCCAGCGCCCGGGACCAATCAGAATGTATTCCTTATTCAGAAAATCCATTTTTCGGTTGAACAGGTTAATTTCAGCGGCTATTTCGCATGTTTTCATTTTGTCGAAACGATCGGGATCAACAAAAATGATGTCGTTTATTCCTGAAACTATTCCGTTGCCCATTCCTCTTTTGGCAAACATGATTGTTTTTTTCGGATCAACATCACCAATATTTACGATTAGTTGTTCGTCGCGACGAATTAACGGTTTTATTTGCAGCAGGTAAAAAGTTGGAAGCTGGTTTTCTCCACTTTCCAAATCAACGGCATATTCAATTTCGACCGGTGAACCCATTGCTTCACGGAATAATTTGAGCAGCAAAGTTAAGGTGTCTGCCAGCGGAATATGTTTGTACTTTAGTATATTGGCGAAGTCGATGACGCGTAGCCCTGTACTATCGATGCCTGGAACCAGACAATCATTTTCATGATCATAAACCGAGGCACAGTGCTGCAACACGCCATCACTTTCGGCAAATGAAATCTTCATTTTCTTGATTGCTGCATTTTCACCACCATTTTCAAGATCAAACTGGGTGTGATCCATGTCGATGGCATAAAATTCTTTTTGGGAATCGCGAACCAGATCGTGGTCGCTCAAAGTGTTTATTTGCGGATATTTCGGACAAAAACGGAAGGCATTTTCACCTCCAACAACGTACATTCCCAAGCCGATGGCAGCCACCGCAAAACCATCTTCAGGCTCCATGTACGAAACCGGGTAGAAATTATACGATTGGGCTACTCCGCTAATCGATGGATAATAATGGTCGTTGTATTGGTTCCCAACCACTTCCTGGATGATTACTGCCATCTTTTCTTCCTCGATTTTGTAATTGACTGCATCGAAATACGACATGGCCGATTCAGTAAAAATGCTGGCATAAACCAGTTTGATGGCCGTCTCGAGTTGCTGATAACGAACAGTAATGTCGGGATGGTTGTTTGGAATCAAATAGGTGGCATATACTCCTGAAAATGGTTGCATCAGCGAATCTTCGAACAGACCGGAAGACCGGATTGCCAAAGGGTTTGTCATCTTCTCCAGATAACTGTACAAACGTACCTGAAGTTCTTCGTCGAATTGCGATTCGAGGAAAATGGTTTTTGTCCGTTCGTAATCGTTGCTCGAGTAGATTTCTTCGAACATGTTGTTGTTTTCCAAAAATTTATCGAATTCGCCTGCTCCGATAACCGCAGTTGCCGGTATACGAATATTCATTTCAGATATAATCTGGGCAAAATCAATGTTTTCCAAAAAATTGCACATGAATGCCATTCCACGTCCTTTCCCTCCGAGCGATCCTTTTCCCAGCCGCATGACATATCTGTTGCCCGAAACCAGGTCAGGATCGAAGTTGATAATGGTTCCCCGAAGCTTTTGAATTCGTGCTTTTTCGAACACGTCAAGGCAAAACTGCCGCAGTTCGTTTGAATTTACAAAATCATCGAACCGTTTCGGTAGCAGTTGCTCGGCAATGTTTATTTCGCCGCGCGCCATCAACCAGGTTGAAAAGGAGTTGCGCTGTCCGTGGTAAGCCAGCGCCGATTCAGGCACAATACGGAACATTTCCTGAAACTCGGCCATGTTGTGTGCAATCATGATGGGGTTTCCGTCCTTATCTTTAAATACAAAATTTCCGAATCCAAGCCGTTTGTAAATGTAGTTGTGAATGTCAAGGGCAAGGCTTTCCGAATTTTTGTTGATAAAATCGGCGCCTATATCAATGGCCTGCTGCGCGTTGTTTACATCGTGGCTTTGCAACAATACGGGAATCGGAAAACGAAGGGCCGAATTCACGTACTTCAGCAAATCGACACCGGATTCTTCGTCATCCATTCCGTTGCGTGGAAATTTAACATCAGAAATAACCGACAGGAGGTATTTCTTGTATTTGTTAATGGCGATCACTGCTTCTTCGTAATTGCTCACCAAAATGACCTTTGGTCGGGCACGCAATTTCATGATTTTGTGCAATTCGTCAGCCGATTTGTCCTCCACCAGATTTTGTGTTTGGGTCATGATGTTGGTGTACAGCATCGGCAAATACCTTGAATAATACTGAATCGAGTCTTCGACCAGAAGAATGACCCGAACATTTCCATTTTTGGTGTCGGCCTCCACATTTTTCTTGTCTTCGATGTACTTGATCATGGCGAGGAAAACATTCGAATTTCCGTTCCAGACAAACACCCGGTCAATGGATTCAATTTTGGTAGAAGAAGTCTGAAAATAGCGCAAATCGCCGTTATTATTGACTAACAGAAGAATGGGAACATGCGGTTTTATTTTGTAAATGGCATTCGCTGCCAATAATGGGATGCTTTTATCGACCCCAACCATAATAATAACCAACTCAAATTCGCGGGCTTTGATTGTGCGTATGGCTTCTTCTTCTGAATTTACGCTTGTAAAACGAGGATAAGTATATAGATTAAGCTGAAGAAATTCGCCGAAAATTTTATCGGTGAACTGCCCTTCACGAACGATTGAGTAACTGTCGTAAAGTGTTGCCAGCAAAAGTATTTCTTTTACTTTGGTGGGCATCAGTTCCTGAAAGATGTCGCGATCAGTTTTTTTTAGTTTATATATCGATGAAAGAGCTACAGTATCTATGTTTTTCATTTTCGGTTGCTTTATGAATGTCATGGTTGTAAACCAAGACTGAAAAGTATAAAAAATCCTTCGGTTAGTTTCCTGAATATTGATGTTTTAAAATTTATGGGAATGTATTTTTACTTATTGACCAATGAAAACCATGTTTGATAACTTTTTACGGATGTTTATTTTGATTTGTGAAATCGATTGCATTCTTTTGGCAAATACTTTATGAGTGACGAAATTCAACTATTCACAAACCAAAATAAATTAATTGAGAAATGAAAACTATACTTATTTCATTATTGATGTTCTTGACAGTAACCGGTTTCGCCAAAAAGAAGCAATCGCTTTTTAACGGGAAAGACTTGATGGGTTGGTATGCTTATGTAAATGATCCTAAAGTTGATCTGAATAAATATTTCTATGTGAAAGACGGCACAATCGAAACCGTTGGAATACCGGCTGGCTACCTGAGAACAAAAAAAGAATTTTCGAATTACCGTTTGCACGTAGAATGGCGTTATCCTGAAAGAGAGGTAAACAGTGGGATTATGCTGCACGTTACCGGTCCTGACAAAATTTGGGTGACACACTATCAGGCTAACTTGAAACACCTGAGTGTTGGCGATTTTGTAGTTCATGGAGTAGGCGAGAAGGCTACCATTGGTGGAAAGGAATATATTTCGACTGAAAAAGATAAACCAGCTGTTCCAAAAATGAACCCTTCAAACGAAAAGCCAGCTGGCGAATGGAACGACTACGACATTGTTTGTAAAGGAAATACCATTGAAATTAAAGTAAACGGATTACTTCAGAATACAGCAACCAATTGTTCGATGACCAAAGGTGCCATTGCTTTGCAGGCCGAAGGTTGTACAATTCAGTTCCGTAATTTGTGGATCGAAAAAATAAAGTAAAATAGAATTTGGAAGTACATTAACATCAAAACTGAACCTTCATCCCGACAAACCAGGTTCGTCCCATGCCATAATAAACCTGATTGCTGGTATATCCCGGATTTCCTTCGGGAATATTGGTCGATGACTGCTCGATGTATTCGGTATCGAGCAGGTTTTGTCCGCCAAAAATCAGGTTTAGCGATGGAAGTTTTCGGCATTTAATCAAGTAATTTCCACTGAACCCAATCAAATCGTATTTCGGGATTTGGGCTTGTTTGTA
>Ga0302296_1002977_pt1 | contig 11083 bp, 3 predicted proteins | sample III_Fen_N3_1_FD_194546 | JGI IMG/M metagenome (GOLD analysis project Ga0302296, IMG submission 194546) | Peat permafrost microbial communities from Stordalen Mire near Abisko, Sweden - III_Fen_N3_1 | ecosystem: Environmental > Terrestrial > Soil > Wetlands > Permafrost | place: Sweden: Abisko... | reverse complement strand
CATCTTCAGTTGTATAAGCCGATCCTTTAGGTGCGTTAGCAATTCCGTCTTTGAAATTTACGCCCTGGTTATTGATGTAATAACTGGTACCAACATATAGGTCAGGTCTTCCTATTGGTGAATACGCTACCACGAGGAACAAAACGGCCCATGTTAATATCCATATGATTGTTTTTCCTTTTTTGTTTTTCATTGGTGTAGTTATTGAACAATTACACGTTTACTTACTTTTTCTCCATTCGTAATGGTATTTACCACATACGCTCCCGGGGTAAGATTGCTTAGTACTTCGGTAACCGTATTTGCCTCAAATGGAGCATTCTTAATAGCCCTTCCTGCAATGTCGTAAAGTGTACATTCACCTTTAAATGTACTCAGGTTCTGTACAAAAACTCTGCCAGGAGCTGTAAATATTTTTACCAGTGTTTCTTTATCAGGTGCACCTTTCTCGTACGGACGTGTCAGAATTTTGAATCGTTTAGCCGGAGCATCGCTTTGTGCTGTTGCAAACGTATAAGTGCTGCCATTCTCTGAAACATCAACCGTTTTATTTTCTACTAAATCCACTAAATAGACTCCGGCATACTGACGCTGAATGTTTTCGTGAGTAAACTTAATGGTGTATTCCACTTCATCGCCTGCCTGAAAAGCAAGGTCGGTATTATTCATATCGCTTACGGAATTTACCTGATAATCGCCATCCGGTTCTATTGCATAAATTTGTGGAGCTAATGATGATCCCAGCATTTTGCGCCCATCCCATCCATTGTCAAAATTGCGGGTGCAGCTTGGTTCTGTAAAAATCCACATGCGGTCGGAATAATGTTTTCCGGTAAGATCTATTCTGGTGGATATTAGGTCAGTATTTGTTATTCCATCAACTGATTTTACCCGTTGTCGAGTGGTATTTTTTATTGCTACATTGGCATAATTAAACGATACTCCTGTGTTGCTAACAGCTGTTGCTTTAATGAGCATAGAGCTCATTGAAGGGACTTCTTGCGGTAAACCATTGTTTCCTGCAGGTGCTTTAGGAATGCTTTGGTACTGTCCAGGGTTGTCTCCTAAGGTGGTGGCAGCTTGCCATTGCCCATACGACCCTGTATTATAAAGCCAGACGGTGGCTTCTACGTTGTTACCAAAAGTTATTTTGCTGACGTCGATGGCCGCTGTATAGGGGTTTGCTAACAGAATCTCGCCGGGATATAAGGCTGTGGAAGTGTAGGGTAATGTTACAAGGTTTAAGGATCTGTTTACCAACTGCCCTTTAAAGGTATAGGTGGTGGCAGTTGGTTGACATATTTCAAAACCATCGAATGCGTTTAAAACACTTGAGTTACTCAATTCTGTCCAATAGTAATTTACATCGGTTGTGTCTCCGCTTTCTTTTGATTTACGAACATAAGCACCATATAATGTTGGATCTGCTGTTATCGACTCCACAGGAATACCGAAATATTGCCAAAAGTATCGTTGAGTTCCATTTATGTTGGCATTAGCATCTATATATGCTTTTGAGTACATTTCTACTGTACCTAGCACATTCACATTACTCGCATTTGGGAAGATGAGTGATCCATTTTCAACTGAAGCATTGGATTGAATATATATCAAGTCGGCAGGATTGGTTACAGGATTAGTAACAGGTGGCGTAACTGAGATGGTGCCATTCACTTTTAATCCCTTGCTTGCTGGAATTATTAGTCGTTTAGTTGTTGCATTAGTCAAATTGCCAATTTCTCTAACTCCATCGAGTATTAAGTCACTTTGTGCTACTTTGTTATTATTGGCAATCGTTGAAAAAGTGACATTCTTTCCTGTGCCGGTGTCCAAACCCGGGGCAAACTTAGCTGACCAGTTATTGACATCTCCCCAGTCTCCACTTATGTTTCCAACCCAGTAGTTGTTACAAGTGTTGTTTGAATTTACGGTAAATGTTTGTACCGCTTTGATAAATGTATTTGATACTGAAACCGTGTAATCACCTACTCCAATAGAAGAAAAGCTTCTGGTAGTGCGTGTAAATGCGGCATCTCCCGATTTTGTCCAAGAGTAAGTAAGTAAATCGACCCATGTTGGTGAATTCACAAAAGTGCCATTTTTGCCTGCAGGCAAGCTATTTAAAGTTGTGCCAACTCCTTCAGAAAAATTATATCCGGCAATTAGACTTGTTTCAGTGCCTACGTAAACATGTGTATAAGAAGCTGCAAGTGTCGCAATTTCTGTGGCACTAAGGGCCTTGCTCCACATTCCAACCCTTCTTATTTGACCCGGAAAAGTTTCGCCTGTTGTTCCTGTAGGATCAAAGTCCTGACCAATACATGCATTAGAAACATTACCTCCAAAACTAGATTTAGAAGGAAACGTTTGTGTCCCCAGTGCTATACCATCAACATAAAGAATAAAACTTGTTGAGTTGCCAACTACTGCAATATGATGCCAATTATTGTCACCAACTGTAGCAACAAAGGGGAAATTTAAGCCTCCTGTTTGCGGTGTATAGCATTGAATATTTGTATTGTCTATCATTCCAAATTCAATTCCATCATTTTGCCCAAAAAGCCCAACACGTGAACCTGTAATATCTGAAGCTTTATACTTAACCCAACCTTCAAGGGTAAAAGCTGTTAGATTATTCAGGGGTTTGCTTCCTAAATCAATATAGTCGTTTGTTGCTTTGTTGAACTGCACAGCGTAATCTACAGGCGTTAGTAATGCAATAGCACCATCCGAAACTAAAGGGCAGGAAGTGTTTGTAATTGTAGCTGTTGGCTTTGGGATGACTGTTACAGTACCTGTAGCGATAATATTATTGACATAGGTTCCCGAAAATGCTGTTGTTGTAATTACGTTTTTTGAACCGAATGTAATTGTAGAACTTGATTGATTATCTATTACGGTTCCTACTTGGATTGGGTTACTAGTGCTGGAACTAAAATTTATTGCAGGACTGACATTGTCGTTTGCAACTGTAAATGTGCAGTTTGGTGCAGTACATGTGCCGCTAATAATCAATGTTCCTGCGTTCCATGCATCTGTATTGTTTGAGAATGTAGAGTTGCCCGTTTGACAGTCGAAGTTTCCAGAGACAGTTAAATTATTTCTAGGAAACATAGTAACTGTTGTATTATTAGTTAATCGTAAATTAGGGATGCTCATGTTGGCACATAAAGAAATGGTTTGTGCAGTACCATTTAGTATAAGATAGCCTGAGGAAGCTGTAATTGTTCCCATTGAACAATTAAAAGATAAATTTCCACTGACAGAAAGATTGTTAGAACCTAATGCTATCACTTCCCCTCCCCAATTACCCAGTATTAGATTTTTGCAAGTCGCATCACTCGTTAATGTAATAGTTTTGCCTTGAGTGTTATTTACATCGTCACTAGCACCAGGAATGCCAGCTCCACCCCATGTTGCTGTGTTATTCCAGTTACCACTTTGTGTGGCTGTGTAAGTTGCACCATAACTCATTATTGGTAGCAAACTCATAAGAGCAATAAAAATTATTGCTTTATGATTCTTTAGTTGTAGCTGCTTTTGATCTATTTCTGATACGCGACAAATCATTTTCAGTAATTGACTAATCAAAAATTTGGGGCTAACAAATTTTAGCGAAAATGGAGTAAAAGTGTTCATCATTTGCTTACAGGTTATGATGGTTTGATATTTTGGGGCTGCAAAAGTACGTAAATTATTCTGACTATAAAATAGTTAGCTACATTTGTTTGCATTTCACACGGCTTCCGTATGTGTGAGAATTTTTAAAATCAGGTGAATATAGTCAATTCTATTTGATTTTGCAAGTTCTGGAGTCATAAATAAATTTATATTAAGTCAGAAATCATGCAATTTAAGCGGTTGTCAATCTTTAGATTTGAACTATTGATGTATTGATTTCAAATAACAAATAGATATAAGTTTTTTCTCAACTTCAAATATAATGCCAAATGCCTTGAGGGGTTGTCTTCTATTTCCGAAGCATAAATGGTGAATGTAATTTCTAAGTGCATAAAAAGGCACAAGCTACTTAGGTAGCTTATGCTTCTTGAATCGCTTTTAAATTTTAGAGAAGTTTTTCACCAAGCGTGGTGTGTCCGGGTAGGTCACTAGCTTGTACAACAATTTTGTCACCAGTGAGGGAGTCGTTGTTAACGGTTGCGGTATACACCCAATCGACACCATTAGCTGACAACTGAGCCAGGCCATGTTCTACTTCCGAACCATCTTCATTGAATATTCCTACAGCTACTTCTTTCACTGTGAAATCGTCGGTTGCGTTCACTTTAATCTGATCACCTACCTTGCCACTATACCCACTGATATCAATCTCATTAATGTTTGGTGCGTGCATAAAATCTGCTACGGCTACATTGTATGCATTTTGGCCAACCGGAGCACTTGCCTGATATGCAGCTTTTGTTGCGGGATCGGCAAATACACTTTTGCCATACAAAACAGCTTCCTGAAACCTCTTTTGATTTTTCTTTTGAGCTTCCGATAATTCACCCGTTCGTTCATGAGGAGCACTTGAAACGTAGGTTTTTCCATTCAGGTTGCGGAATACGATTAAATCACCCAATTTTCCACTTAATCCATGCGTGATAACGTTGTTTTTTGATTGTGCCATTTTTTTTCGTTTTAAAATTAGACATTTATTTAATGTTTGATATAGCTATATCCATCCTATATCCATCCTATATCCATCTTATATCTCCCGGGTGTGTGCAGAATCATTCATTTTCGTTGTCTCGTATAGTGCTTAAAATCTTAAATTATTGAGCAAATATAAAAAATGAGTTTAAATAAACAATTTTCATTAATGATAATTATTATTTCAGAACTGTATTTAATACATATTAATATATAATACACTATAAATCTATGTTTTTGTAGAGGGAATAAAAATTGTTTTGTTTCTAAGGTATAGAATAGTAGATGTATATGTCTTATTTATTAATAAAAGTTTTATGTGTACACCTATTAAAGTTGATTGAAGATTAATGTTATTTTGAGTGTAAATATGTTTATTAGAATGTTTTTTCTATCTGATGGTAGCGCGTTGTGGGAGTTTCTATAACAACAGAACGTCCATTCACCAATGTAGGTGAATGGACGTTCTATTGTTATAAGTAAGAACTATTATGTAGTTAATTTACAGAGATGTTTTTTATAGATAACGTATCCGCTTGCCATAAGTAGCAATATATAGCCTCCATCGCCAACCGGTATCGGATTTTTAGGGTTCTTGCCTCCGGGGTCTCTACCTCCGTTTGCGCCTTTTGCAGCCTGTCTGTCGGTACTAGCGCTACTAGTGAGGGTTAAATCACTGCTTAACGAACTTACATCATTGCTTTGTGTAGCAGTGCCTTGTGCACTTTTTGATGAATTACCTGCCAAAATAATGGAGCCACTTTGACCCGAACTCTGATTTGATCCACTTGCTCTGCTGTAATTTGCAGCTCCATTGTTCGTGTTTTGTGGGCTGTATTCCGATGCATTACCCGAATTATCGGCATTATTATCGGTAGCAGGAGTGTAGTCGGGCATGTCGCTTTCGTCTTCTTCGGTTGCATAAGCAGTTCCTTTCGGTGCATTCGCAATGCCTTCTTTGAAATTTACGCCCTGGTTGCTGATGTAATAACCGGTACCAACATATAGGTCAGGTCTTCCGATGGGCGAATACGCTACCACCAGGAACAAAACTGCCCATGTAAGTATCCAGATAATTGTGTTTCTTTTTTTGTTTTTCATTGGTGTAGTTATTGAACAATTACACGTTTACTTAACTTCTCACCATTGGTTATGGTATTTACCACATACGCTCCCGGAGTTAAATTGCTTAGCACTTCGGTAACTGCATTTGCTGCAAACGAAGCATTTTTAATAGCTCTGCCTGCAATGTCATAAAGGGTACATTCACCTTTAAAGGTGGTTAAGTTATGCACAAAGACCCTGCCCGGAGCTGTAAATATTTTTACTTGTGCTTCAGTGTCGGGTGCATCTTTCTCGTAAGAGCGTGTAAGAATTTTGAATCGTTTAGCAGGCGTATCGCTTTGAGCGGTTGCAAATGTATAGGTGCTGCCGCTTTGTGTAACGTCGACTGTTTTATTTTCTATCAAATCCACTAAATAGACTCCGGCATATCGTTGTTGAATATTTTGGTGGGTAAACTTCAGCGTATATTCTACTTCGTCTCCTGCCTGAAAAGCAAGGTCGGTATTGTACATATCACTGACTGAATTTACCTGATAATCACCATCGGGCTCAATAGCATAAATTTGGGGTGCTAATGATGACCCCAATATTTTGCGACCATCCCAGCCATTATCAAAATTGCGGGTACAGCTTGGTTCGGTGAAAATCCACATTCGGTCGGAATAATGTTGCCCGGTAAGATCAATCATAGTAGATATTAAATCCGTACTGCTTATTGCATCTACCGATTTTACACGTTGAATGGTTTCATTTTTCTTTATTACATCATTATAATTAAATGATATCCCACCGTTGCTAACTGCAGTTGCTTTTACCAGCATAGAGCTCATTGAAGGTACTTCTTGAGGTAGTCCATTGTTGCCGGCCGGCAGTTTAGGAATGCAGATGTACTGTCCGGGATTATTGCCAAGGGTTGTTGCGGCATTCCATTGCCCGTATGATCCGGTATTGTAAAGATATACGGCTGCTTCGACATTGGTGCCAAAGTTGATTTTGTTAACATCAATGGCTGCTGTGTAAGGATTGGCCAACAAATTCTCGCCCCTGTATTTGACATCAACTCCGGTAGAGTATGGCAGTGTTGGTTGGTTTAATGACCTGTTTACCAACTGTCCGGTAAATGTGTACGTAGTCTTCGTTGGTTGACATATTTCGTAGCCATCGAACGCGTTTAAGACACTGGCATTGTTTAGTTCTGTCCAGTAGTAATTCGCATCGGTTTCATCTCCGGCTTCATTCGATTTACGCACATAGGCACCATATAATGTGGGCTCGGCTGTTGTTGTTTCCACAGGAATGCCGAAATACTGCCAAAAGTATTTTTGAGTATCGTCTGTTGCCGAATTATCTATATATGACTTAGAATACATTTCTACTGTCCCATTTACATTCGAGGCGTTCTTGAAGATGATAGAGCCATTTGGTAATCTTGAAGCATCTATTGGATTCGGATCACATTTTATTTGAATCTGATCGTAGGTTGAACTTGTATTAACTGGGGTTAATGTAATTAGATTATTTACTACAACTTCTTTGTCGGCAGGGATAATCAGGTTCTTTCCGGATGCATTGTTAATAATGTTACCTACAATTCTGTTGTAATCTACATATAGGTCATTTTTTGCGGCTACTCCTGAGTTGTTTCCTGTAGTTGCAAATTCCACATTGTCTCCTGAGGCAGGGACTTTTGTTGCAGTCCAGTTGGCTTTGTCGCTCCATACGGTACCACCAATCCCCGGTGCTCCTATCCATAGATTTTTATTTCCATTCACAATCATTGTTATTGCGTTTGAGGTAGCTGGATTTCCTGTTATACATGTTGAGTTTGATGTCATAACACAGCTAACCACATCTCCAGCTGTGGGTACGTAGCTGAAAGAGCTGCTTTTAGTTACGGGATAGGATGTTGAACTAGCTCCATTAGTAACTGTCCATACATAATCCGGACTTGTACCTCCATTGGTTGGAGTAGCAGAGAATGTTACATTTGTTCCCGTAGTGACAGTAGTTGTTGGAGTGGTAATGCTTACCGCTACGACATTTGTTGAGGTTACATTTATCGATGAGCTAACTTGGGTTACAGTCCTAAAAATAATGTCATCGAGAGCAAAGTCATTACCGTTTGGAACAATATTTTGATTTCTTAAATCTAATACTACATCTGTATTTGAACCGGAATTCCAATTGTAGAAATATTGATTCCAGCCTGCTGCAGAGCTTGCTGTGAAAATTGTTCCAACTGGTTGATTGTTTGCATATAGTTGTAGTTTTGATGGGTTCTCTAGATTTACGCTTTGTAGCCAGTAAGAAAACTGATAGGTTGAGTTAGGAATTACTTTTACTGTTTGAGACCAAACACTTACATTTGCTGTGGTAGCTCCATTTATCACCATTTGAAAAGTTCCCGGATTGGAATGATCAGGTGCGGGGAGAAAATTTCCGTGAACTGATTTTGGAGATTTTAGAACAGTATAAGTTCCCTCGCAGCCTAATATAAAATTGTAACATGTAGATGTAGGTACAGAAGTTGAATCAACAAAAGCGTAGCTACTTGAGAATCCTACATTTTGTAATTCAAAATCTCCGTTGTTTATTAAATTACCGCCTGTAGGGAGGCTTCCTGTAACGGTATATGTACCATCATAAGTGGCATTCGCAGGCGAAATAAAAGGATTTGGCGATTGAGAATAGTAGTTGTTAGGCCCTGTCCAGTACAAGATGTTGATATTGTCGCCTGAGCTGCCGAGTTGAATTTGGGTGTTATTTGGTGGGCAATTCCGACCTCCGGTAGTGATTATTGTAGGTGTTGTTGCAAAAACAGTTCCTTCACAAGTAATTTCTTTTGTGGTTGCTCCGGTTGATACCATCGTAACTTTTTCAGAAGAATAAGTTCCTATGGCGAGTCCTGATTTTAGTCGGATATATATAGGAGTTGTGTTAACTTTATTTCCAGAGACAATAGGTAGAACTATGCTTGGAGCAAATCCAGTTCCGCTTGTCAATGAAATTTCAAAGTGCGTTGGCGCGCTAACAGTAATTCCTTCTGTAAGCGATGTTCCATTAAGAATGAATGTTTGCTCGTTTGATGGTCCAAAATTGTAGATGTAGAAAAATCCACCTAAAATAACAGGTACAAAATTAATTTTTGGAGTAGCGCTTGTACCCAATGCAAAAAAGCTATTTGCACCAATTGCACTTGAATTAGTGATGTCGTAAAAGCCTGTTGTACCTCCCAAGGATGTATATGCGCCGGCTTTTGCAGTGTTTCCCAAGATTAAATCATATGGATAAACTGTGTTGCTACCTTTACCTAAAGAAACTGAACTGTTTGTAAAACCGGGCGCTGTCGTTAATTGCCAATATTCAGTAGTACTTATTCCATTTCCGGTTCCCCCAGAGTTAGCATTAAATGCTTTCACTAAAGCTGTTGTGCCAGCAGAAGTGCTTGGGTTGACTAATGTAAATGGAAGATAAGCTGTATTATCCCCTACCGGGAAATTATATGTGGTTCCGGTTGTCAATCCTGCTGGTAATGACCAAATTACGGGGCCATCAATATAGGATGATGAAGAGCCACCCATTATGGCTGAATTAGAGTTTTTATTGATTGAGATTAAATTAGTTGAGTTTGTAACGAGATTCCCGTCAACAAGCAGAAGTACGCCTGTTACGGTGGTTGGTTTGTTTAGAGTAACCAAGTTGCTTCCTACTGCTCCGGAGTTTTGAATTGTAAGATTATAAAACGATGTAGATAAGCTACCTCCAATAGTTTGTGAAGTTGTTCCACTAAAAATTACTGATCCAATTCCCGAAGCACTGAAAGATCCATTGTTTGTCCAGTTGCCGTAGACAAATAAATTTGTAACAACATTTAGGGTGAGAGATGAGCTAGTTTCAATAGTAATATTCTTACAAAGCCCACCCGCTGTTCCAATTACCGGCTCATTATTAACATTAGGAATGTATACGTTTGTAGATTTTGTTGGAACATTTCCATCGCACCAGTTTGATGGTGTATTCCAATTGGTATCTGTTGCGCCAGTCCAATAACCAGGACCGCATGCCCCGGTTGTTGTATTTAAAATACCCGATGCTGCCACATCAAAATTGGTATCGTTTGTATAGGTTGCATTTGATCCTGTACTTCCCCAACTTCCTTTATATTGTAGAGCTGCTCCTAAATAATAGGCGTTTGCTGTATGTGTTAATCCATTACCGAGGTCAGCTATTACTCCGTTGTTTATATTAAAGTTATTGCTCGTAGTGGTTGCGGCTGTAAATGTTTTTGTACCACTTCCGGCTAAAGTAAGATTATAAAATGTTGTAGCTCCGGTAATCGATTGAGCTGCTCCACTCATAGTTACAGTTCCACTGTTATGTGTGAATGTGGCATTATTCGTAAAATCACCGGTCAATGTCATGGTTCCGGATGTGGAGGTAAGAGTTCCGGCGCTGATGTTTAGCTTACCTAATGTGACGCTACCACTTCCTAAGCTTAATATTCCAGCTCCGACTTTGGTCAAATCCTGACCACCGGTTATGGCGGCCCCCAAAGTTATATTACCCGTTGCACCAATACTGCTTGCACTTCCAAGGGTTATAGCTCCGTTATAATTTGTTGGGGTTCCAGAACTATTGATAAGTGCACCACCACTCGAAACGCCAGTACCGTTTAATGTAAGCGGTATGGCAGTACTTAATGTAATTCCATTCAGATCAAGAGTACCGCCTGTAGTTACCGAAGTACTACTAGTTGATCCTAACGCTGTTATATTGTTAAGTTTTAGAATTCCTGCACTGATGGTTGTCGTGCCGGTATAGGTGTTTGCACCTGATAAGGTTAAAGTACCTGTGCCGTTTTTAGTAATTCCACCTGTGCCGCTTATTATTCCCACATAAGCCGCAGGGCTAGTATTGTTACTTCCAATTGTCAAGATATTTGATCCCAGTGTAACATTGCCTCCTGTAGCTCCTCCACCGGTGAGTGAGCCGATTATAGTGTTAAAACCTGTAATATCCAAACCAACTCCTGCCACGTTAGCGAGTGTTATCGCCGAAGCAATGCCAAAAGACTGGTTGGCAACCCCTGCTTTGAGTATCCCGCCATTTACGGTCGTGCTGCCACTGTAAGTATTGAGTCCATTAAAGGTTTCAGTCCCTGTACCTGCTTTCACAAGCGATAATCCCCCGGATCCGTTTGAAAAAATACCCGAATATGTGTTGGAACTATTCCCAATCCCGAAGGTTAGAGTACTGGCACCTACCCCGTTGTTCAGGATAGTGCCCCCGCTGCCTGTAAGTCCGTCGATAGACTCACTCTGTGCATTCAGATCGAACGTACCACTGTTTATTGTTACAGTGCAAC
>Ga0302296_1002975_pt1 | contig 11088 bp, 5 predicted proteins | sample III_Fen_N3_1_FD_194546 | JGI IMG/M metagenome (GOLD analysis project Ga0302296, IMG submission 194546) | Peat permafrost microbial communities from Stordalen Mire near Abisko, Sweden - III_Fen_N3_1 | ecosystem: Environmental > Terrestrial > Soil > Wetlands > Permafrost | place: Sweden: Abisko... | reverse complement strand
TATTTAAATAATGGCATAATGGTGAGGACTAAGAGACTAAAGGACGGAGGGAGTAAGAGACGAAGACTGTCTTGTCCTGAAATAGGGTTACAGAAAAAGTAAACAAAAATCAGGACGAGTCACCTGGAATTTTGATATTGTCCCTAAGTCTCTAAGTCTCTAAGTCCCTTAGTCTCCTCGTCTCTCAGTCCCTTCAGTTAATTCCTTGCATCGTTGTTCCTTTTTGCTAACTTTGGCCGGTTGAAAAAAACTTCATGAAAATAATATACAATATCGGAATTTTCATCTTCTCGGCACTTGCGCATTTAGTTGCACCGTTTAATTCAAAAGCATCCCTTTTTGTAAAAGGAAGAAAAAGATGGGCCGATAAAATATCAGCAAAGATTAAATCAGGGGACAGGACTATATGGATGCATTGTGCATCTCTTGGGGAGTTTGAACAGGGAAGACCGGTGATTGAAGCAATTAAAAAGGAGATACCGGAATATAAAATTTTACTCACATTTTTTTCTCCTTCCGGGTATGAGATAAGGAAAAATTATGATAGTGCTGATTGTATCAGTTATCTTCCTATCGATACTCCGGGAAATGCTGCGCAATTCATCGATCTGGTCAGACCTGAGTTTGTGATATTTGTAAAGTATGAATTCTGGAATAACTATATTTCTGCTCTGAGCAGTACTGGAATTCCATTATATCTTATTTCCGGAATATTTCGTCCAGGCCAGCATTTTTTCAAATGGTACGGGTCGTTTTTCAGGGGGATGTTAAGGAAGTTTGAAAAAATCTTTGTACAGAATCAACAGTCACTTGATCTTCTTAGGGGTATCGGGATACAGAAGGTTTCTCTTGCTGGCGACACGAGGTTCGACAGAGTAGTTCAGATAGCTGGCACAGCCAGAACTATTCCTAAGCTTGAACATTTCCGCGGAGATGAAAAGTTATTGCTCGCAGGCAGCAGCTGGTGGCAGGATGAGGAGATAATTGCAAAGTATATCAACATGTTTCCGATGAAGATGAAATGGGTTTTTGCGCCTCATGAAATTGACCCGGCAAATATCAGTCGTCTTGAAAAGCTTTTTAAGGTAAAGTGTGTCAGATTTTCTGAAAACAGTGAAATTACGGTTGATGCACGAGTACTTATTCTCGATAATATAGGCATGCTTTCTTCAGCATATCGTTACGCAAATATTGCGGCTATTGGCGGCGGATTCGGGAAAGGGATTCACAATATTCTCGAACCGGCTTGCTGGGGAATTCCTGTAATGTTTGGCCCTAAATATAAAAATTTCAAAGAGGCTGTTGATCTTCTGAGTTTGGGAGGGGCAAAATCGTTTGTCACTTTTGATGATTTTAAAAGAATTTTGAATTTATGGCTTTCTGATGATAAAATCTTCACAAACTCAGCTGAAATGGCATCAAAATATGTGAAAGGAAATGCCGGTGCTACACAAATTATAATCAAAGAAATTCTGCAAAAAGATATCAACATGGCCGGCTCATAATTTGTTAAAAACTAATCTTTTTATATTTGGTTAGGTCATTTAAAGAGCCGTAAATTGTTCGTCCGGATTTAACATTATTGTAACTCCGATGTAACCAAATAATCAAGCATTTAACATAACCTTGTCGAAAATTTAATTAACCTAAATCCTAATTTTCATGCTTATGAAAAAAGTCTTTTTAAAACTAAGTTTTACTAATCTCAAGATCGGGGTACTTCCTATAAATGCCTTAGGCCAGGTGACCACCTTAGGTCTCAAGATTCTGATCCTTATGATGATAACGTTCCTTTTATCAACATTCGCGTACTCTCAGGAAACTACCTCTGAAATCTTAGGAACAGTGACAGATTCCAATGGTGGATTAGCCGGGGCAACTGTTGTTGCCGTACATCTGCCCAGTGGTACAAAATATGGTACCACTACCCGTCAGGATGGAAGATTTAACCTTCCTAACGTTAAAATTGGTGGTCCTTACACTATTACAGTGTCTTTTGTTGGTTATGCAACTAATGAGCAAAGTGAGATAGTGTTGTCATTAGGACAAGCTTATACAGCTAACGTTAAATTACAGGAAAAAAGTTCACAGCTGCAGGAAGTTGTTGTAACAGCTACCCAGGACAAGGTATTTAATACCAACCGTACAGGTATGCAGGAAACAATGACCAGGGCTCAGATTACATCTCTACCATCAATTTCACGTTCATGGAAAGATGTAGTTAAGATGGTTCCTACACAGAATAACCTATCCTTTGGAGGAGTAAGTTCACAGCTGAATAATATCCCTGTTGACGGAGCTAATTTCAATAACTCATTTGGACTGGGTGATGGTACCCTCGGCGGACAGACTGGTGCTCAGCCTATTTCCCTCGATGCAGTAGAGCAAATTCAGGTCAACGTTTCACCTTATGATGTAAAGTATGGCGGATTTAACGGAGGAAGTATTAATACAGTAACCCGTAGTGGGAATAACAAATTATATGCTACTGTTTATGATTATATTAAAAATAAGAATCTCCAGGGGTACAAAGCTGGTGACATCACCATTCCAAAGCAGGATTATACATATAATCTTATGGGTGCTACCATTGGTGGTGCTGTTATCAAGAATAAATTATTTTATTTCTTAAATTTTGAAACAGAGAAGAGGACAACCCCGGGAACAATCTGGGTTGCTTCAGATGAGAGCAATCCTCCGAACGGATCAACAGTATCGAATGCAAATGCGCAGCAATTGGACCAACTGGCTACATTTTTGAAGGATACTTATGGATACGATCCAGGCCCATACCAGGGATATTCCTATACTTCTGAATCAAAAAGATTATCTGCAAAAATTGACTGGAATATTAACGAAAAGAACACATTTACCTTCAAATATAATTTACTTCGTTCTTCTGCAGATATCCAGGCTTCTAACAGCGGCGCTGCCAATACCTCATACGGCAGGACACCAGGACAGTATGCAATGCCATTTTATGGATCTGGTTATGTAATTAATAATAACGTTGATATGTTCATCGGTGAGTTGAATACTCACTTTTCAAACACCATGAGCAATAAGCTGCAGATAGGGTATACAAGATTAAGAGATTTCCGTACACCTTTAACATCATCACCATTCCCGTTAGTTGATATTCTGGATGGCAACGGTCAGCCTTTTACTTCATTCGGTTATGAACAATATACTTATAATAACCTGCTAAATACCAATGTTTATCAATTCAATGAAATATTCACTGTATATAAAGGTTCACACGAAATAAGTGTTGGGACTCAAAACTCTTATAAAACCTATCAAAATGGTTTTTCTCCAGCTTATGAGGGCGTATATCGTTTCAATAGTTTAGCAGATTTTTATGCTTCAGCAGCAGGTACCAAAGCAGCTGCAAGATATGACCTGTCATATACTCTTGGAAACGGTTCCTTCCCGCTTGTTGGACCAAAAACATTGGAACTCAGTGGTTTTATAAGGGATAAATGGAAAGTTACTGAAAAATTAACAGTAAACTTAGGCGTCAGAGTTGATTATACTCATTTCTATAATACTTTCCTTTACAATCCTGTTGTTGATACTCTAACCAGATTCTATCAGGGGATTCATGCCAATACAGGCGCAGCTCCACAATCAGCAGTTCAGATTTCTCCAAGAGTTGGCTTTAACTATGATGTTCTTGAAGATAAAACTATGCAGATCCGTGGTGGTGCCGGTTTATTTCAGGGTGCTCCACCCTTTGTTTGGATCAGCAACCAGGCTTCAAACAGTGGTATGGCCCTCTTCGGTTCAATTTCAAATGGTCAGGGTTATATGTTCTCACCCGATGTCAGCGCATATCGACCTACCGCAACAGGAAGCCTGAGTAAATCATATTCTATAAACGTTACTGATCCTAATTACAAATTTCCACAGGTATTTAAAAGTTCTTTAGCTGTTGATAAGAAAATCTGGGGATTAACAATTACTGCCGAAGGTTCATATACTGGTAATATAAATGCATCGGTATTCCAAAACATAGCGCTTCCTTCAACAGGTTTAATTACCCTGAGCGACGGCAGGCCCAGATACCCGGTTAAATCAGTATATCCGATTTCTGGTGTAACCCAGTCAGAAACCAATCCGGCAATAGGCAATGCAATTTATATGACTAATGCAAACGCTGGTTATGTCTGGACAGGAACTATACAGATTCAGAAACAGATGAAAAACTTTTTTGCAAGTATAGCCTATACCCGCCAGGTTGCAAAAGATGCGGCAGTTAACGGATCGACAGCTTCCACTATGTGGGGATCACGTCCAACAACCGGAAACGCCAATGAATTTGCTTTGGGTTATTCGAACAACTACTTACCTCATCGTATCATAGGTGCTCTCAACTACAGAAAAGAGTATGCCAATTTCCTGGCAAGTTCTGTCGGTTTATTGTATGAGGCTTCCCCAAACACTTCATCTAACTTATCCTATGTATATAATGGTGATCTGAATAATGATGGCTTTAACAATGACCTGATCTATATTCCTAAAGATGCCAGTGAAATCAAATTAGTAAATGCAGCGAGTGTTGGTGGCGTGGCAGATACAAGAACCCAGGATGAATTATGGAGTCAATTGGATGCATTCATTTCACGGAATCCATATCTTTCTAAAAACAGAGGCAAGTTTGCCGAACGTCAGGCTTTGGTTTTGCCATGGGTGCACAGAATGGATTTGAACTTCACTCAGGATTTTAAAATCAAAGTAAAAAATACAACTAACACTCTGAGATTTACTGCTGATATTTACAACTTTACAAATCTGTTAAGCAAAAATTGGGGAGTAGGTAAGATACCAACCACTACGAGTCCATTAACATTTGTTAAGTTAGATACTGACGGGAAAACTCCTATATTCTCTTTCCCTTATCTTGACGGAGCTCAACAAATACCTTACACAAATTCATTTAAGACTGACCCAGCCAGTTATTCAAGATACCAGATCCAGTTAGGACTCAGGTATATCTTCAACTAGAAAATATTGTCTTTTTATCAGAGGGCCGTCTCATTACGAGACGGCTTTTTTATTTGAGCAACATATTGTTTTGCGTACCTCAGGTTATGGTTCTGAGAATCGGGGATTGAACTTTAGGGGGGCTGCCAGGTTCAGGCAGCCTTTTCGGTTAATAAATTTATAATAAAATATTCATTGTATTTATCATATTAATCCGGTTCTTATTTTAACTCTAAAGGATGAACCTTTTATAAAATCTATTGTTTGTATTTGTAAAAAGTGAATATTAACATTTTTATAATCAAGCACATATACAATAGTTAATAACTATGATATCAAATGTTAATAAACTTAAATTTTTACTCTTGCATTGCGAGATATGCTTGTTTAATTTAGCAATTATCCGCTTTAAATGTCGGTGGCCGTTTAATCTCATTAAAATCAGAGAATAACAAAAACTATGGAAGAACTATTTGTCCAGCAATCAGCTATTGTTACTGAAAAAGCAAGGAACGAAAATTCAGTACAGGAAATGCAGAAAACAATTGAAGGGAAAAATATTGAAAAGTCTAATAACCGGGGGCACGAAAAGATTGTATATTCTCACGAGGAAGCTGTGGATGAAAGTATCCGGTATTTCAAAGGCGATGAACTGGCTGCTAGAGTGTGGGCGAACAAATACGCGTTAAAGGATTCTTTCGGGAATCTGTATGAAAAATCGCCCGACGATATGCATCACAGACTGGCACGGGAAATACACCGGGTAGAAATGAAGTATAAAAATCCGCTTTCAGAAGAATTGATTTATAGTGTACTCAAGGACTTCAGATATATTGTTCCCCAGGGAGGCCCAATGACAGGCATAGGTAATGATTATCAGATCGCCTCCCTTTCAAACTGCTTCGTTATAGGCAACGATGGATCATCTGATTCATACGGAGGAATAATGAAAATCGATCAGGAGCAGGTACAGCTTATGAAAAGGAGAGGCGGAGTAGGTCACGACCTCTCTCATATCCGGCCGAAAGGAACACCTGTACTAAATAGCGCTCTCACCTCAACAGGCGTAGTCCCCTTTATGGAAAGATATTCTAACTCAACGCGTGAAGTAGCTCAGGATGGAAGACGAGGCGCACTAATGCTCTCAATTTCGATCAAGCATCCCGATTCCGGAAAATTTATTGACGCAAAACTTGAAAGCGGGAAAGTCACAGGTGCCAATGTCTCTGTTAAGCTGACTGACGATTTTATGAAGGCTGTTGAAGCTAAAACACTCTTCAGGCAACAATATCCTATTAATGCTGAGAATCCTAAATTTGCAAAAGATATTGATGCAGTCCAGCTATGGGGTAAAATTATTCACAATGCGTGGAAATCAGCTGAACCCGGAGTATTGTTCTGGGACACTATTATCAGAGAGAGTGTTCCTGACTGTTACAGCGATCTCGGATATGCAACAGTATCTACAAATCCATGTGGCGAAATACCGTTATGCCCGTATGACAGCTGCCGTTTGCTGGCTATTAACCTTTACAGCTATGTCAATAATCCTTTTACTGAAAACGCAAAATTTGACTTTGATCTGTATAAGGAACATGTAGGATTAGCACAAAGGATGATGGATGACATCATAGATCTTGAACTGGAAAAGATCGATATGATACTCGCAAAAATATATGCGGATCCGGAGATTCAAGAGATAAAACATGTTGAAGAAAACATGTGGAAAAACATACGGAAAAAATCAGAAGAAGGACGCCGGACAGGGATTGGAATAACCGCTGAGGGAGATATGCTGGCTGGTCTGGGATTACGGTATGGCACAGATGACGCGACAAATTTTTCAGTCGAGGTTCATAAGACACTTGCACTAGAAGCATATAAAGCTTCAACATACCTGGCAAGAGAAAGAGGTGCATTTGCTATTTATGATGCTGAACGTGAAAAAGAAAACCCCTTTGTTCTCAGGATGAAGGAAGCTGACCCTGTCATGTATAATAATATGGTTAAATATGGCCGCAGAAATATAGCTCTCCTTACGATTGCCCCTACCGGAACAACCAGTCTTATGACACAGACAACTTCCGGAATTGAGCCTATATTCTCAACTTTTTACAAAAGAAGAAGGAAAGTGAATCCCAATGACCTGGACGTAAAAGTGACATTCAAGGACGAGGTTGGCGATTCATGGGAAGAATTTAATGTATTTCATCATAAATTTATCGACTGGCTCAAACTCAATGGATATGATTCCGATGAAGTAACCAGAATGGGTGATGAGGAGATTGAATCTATAATTGCAAAATCTCCCTACTATAAAGCCACTGCAAATGACGTTGACTGGATCGCCAAAGTAAAAATGCAGGGCGCGATTCAAAAATGGGTCGATCATTCAATAAGTGTAACAATAAATCTTCCTGCTGAAGCAAAAGAGGAGCTGGTAAGCGAACTGTATCTCACAGCCTGGAAATCGGGATGCAAAGGAGCAACAGTATATCGCGACGGCTCGAGAAACGGTGTCCTGATAGCCGGTAAAACGGAGGTGAGACCTGAAAAGCCAAAACGTCCGAAAGTTCTGGATTGTGACGTTATCCGGTTTAATATAAATGAGGAAAAATGGGTCGCCTTTGTTGGACTGAAAGAAAGCCGTCCATATGAGATCTTTACAGGTATAGCCGACGAGGAGATATTCCCGATTCCAAAAAGCATAGTAAAAGGGAAAATTATAAAGATCAAGGATGATGATGGAAATACAAGATACGATTTTCAGTATACCGACAAATATGGCTATAAGAAAACTATGGGAGGATTATCTCATATGTTTAAGCCCGAGTTTTGGAATTATGCCAAACTGATCTCGGGTGTTTTGAGACACGAAATGCCAATTCAGGATGTTGTTAACCTTGTTACTTCATTAAAGCTTGACAGCGAATCGATTAATAACTGGAAGAACGGCGTTGAGAGAGCATTGAAGAAATACATACCAAACGGAACAAAAGCAAAAGGCAAGTGTGGTGAATGCGGTTCAGAAAATCTTGTATATGAAGAAGGTTGCCTGATCTGCAAAGATTGCGGATCATCAAAATGCGGATGATATATCATTGTATGGGGTCCCTGGTATAGGGAATTATCATAAAATCAGCAGGTGCTCTCCGGAGCACCTTTTTATTTTTAACCTGACGGAGAAGTACTTTACAATTCAATACACTTTCACATGTAATATATCGCATCCTTGCCAAGTAATTCTATAAGCTTGGTTCCATCCGGGTCAGATTTATATTTTTTGTTTCTGACATGTTCTATGCTTATTCCTTTCCTGCCTGGCTGACCCTTTATTCCTACTGAAATATTATCAGCTTTGAAGAGATTCTTATTCTTAATTATTCTGAAAAAATAATAATCGATATACTCATATTTAAAGCAGTCCTCGAAAACAGGGGTAAGAACAGGTTTGAAAGCCGTCTGAAAAAGAGACGAATGACGCTTGTTTTTAATATTGAACCAGCTTTTTAAAGGGACATGGTAAAAGATAGTATTTATTTCTCCTGCGGCATTAAAGCCATCGAGTTTTTTCATCATCACCTCCAGATAGCTGGGCTTATAATAGTCGTCATCCTCAATAATAAAGATTGCGTCCGGGTTGAGGTTTTTTATGATATCAAGGCCTGCTTTCAGATTCCTGGCCTGCGTATTTTGTTCAGGCTGCCAGAAAGGTTCCGGGAATGATTTTATTATTTTCCAGTTTTCCTTGAAATCATCCGTTATAAAATCAGTGGTCCTTGGCTGGCAGTCATCTATAATAACCCATAGAACTTCTCCGTGATATTCCTGCTGCTTCATCCATCGGGCACAGAGATTTATCAGCTCAGGTCTTCCACCAGTGGGGGTTATAAGTGCAATCATAAGAAGTAACTTGTTGTAAACATGAATATAACAACTATGAATCAGATCCTGATATTTTTTCTGATTTATTACTATTTTATCACTCCAAGCTCTCTCCCGATCTTTCCGAAAGCCATGACAGCCTTATCCAGATGTTCTGTTTCATGAGCGGCAGAAAGCTGCACTCTTATCCTTGCCTGATCCTTGGGAACAACAGGGAAATAAAACCCAATTACATAAATACCTTCCTTAAGAAGTCGTGATGCGAAAACCTGCGATAATCTGACATCATAGAGCATGACCGCACATATTGCCGATTTGGTAGGCTTTATATCGAACCCCAGCTTTTTCATGCAATTGATAAAGTATTCTGCATTGAAATGAAGTTTATCCTGGAGCTTATTGGTCTCTGTCATCATTTCTATCATCCTTATACCGGCTGCAGCCACTAATGGAGGAATAGAGTTAGAAAAGAGATAGGGCCTTGACCTCTGTCTCAGAATCTCTATGATCTCTTTTTTACCTGTTGTAAATCCCCCGATAGCGCCCCCGAATGCTTTACCAAGAGTCCCTGTAATAATTTCAACCTGGCCTTTAACATTAAAAAGTTCGGTAACTCCTCTGCCTGTTTTTCCAACTACACCTGCAGAGTGAGACTCATCAACCATTACTATGGCATTATATTTGTTTGCAAGATTTACAATTTTATCAAGGGGAGCTACATTCCCATCCATTGAAAATACGCCATCAGTGACTATTAGTTTGAATCGCATATTCTGAGCCATTTGCAGTTGTTTTTCAAGATCTGTAACATCAGCATTTTCATACCTGAATCGCTGGGCTTTGCAGAGCCTTACTCCATCAATTATTGAAGCATGATTCAGTGAATCTGAGATGATTGCATCTTCTTCTGACAAAAGGGGTTCAAAAACGCCGCCATTTGCATCGAAACAGGCTGCATAGAGGATGGTGTCTTCAGTGCCGAAAAACTCAGCAATTTTCCTCTCAAGTTCTTTATGAAGATCAGTAGTCCCGCAGATAAATCTTACCGATGACATTCCGTAGCCATGATTATCAAGTGAGGCTTTGGCTGCTTCAATCAGAGAAGGATCATTCGAAAGCCCCAGATAATTATTCGCACAGAAATTCAGGACCTTTTGTCCAGTGTTGAGTTCAATCTCAGCGCCTTGCGGAGAAACTATAATCCGTTCGTTCTTATATAAACCAGCTTTTCTGATTTCATTTAGAAGTGAATCGAGATGATTCTTGTAATTTGTATACATATTACCAATTCATTATTTTATTTCTCAGTCTTTTTTTTCGTCTTTACGTCTTCTTGGCTATTCTTTTTTTGCCACAAAGGCGCTAAGGCACAAAGGTTCTCAAAGTAATTTGCATTAATACCAGTTCAAAATTACCTTTCCGCAATCGCCTTTTTCCATCTCATCGAATCCTTTCTGAAAATCATCGATTGGGAATCTATGAGTTATTACAGGACTTAAATCTATTCCGCCGATAATCATCTGCTCCATTTTATACCATGTTTCCCACATCTCACGGCCATATATACCTTTTAATGTTATAGCCTTGAAAATAATATCACTCCAGGGAACTTCAAAATTGGAGGGGAGTATGCCAAGAAGGGATATGCTGGAGCCATTATACATATTACTGAGCATATCAACGAACGCTTTCGGCGAACCCGACATTTCCAGACCAATATCGAAGCCACGCATTCCCAGTGTTTTACGGGCATCGGAGATTTTTTCCCCTTTTGAAGGATTTACTGTAAGCGTCGCACCCATTTTTTTGGCAATTTCCAGACGCGCATCGCTCAGGTCACTTGCAACTATAAATCTTGCCCCGGCATATTTTGCTATAGCTACTGCCATACTGCCGATAAGACCCGATCCGGTGATCAGGACATCCTCCCCAATCAACGGGAATGACAAAGCAGTATGAGTTGCATTTCCGAATGGATCCATAATTGCCGCCCAATCATCGGGAATCCTGTGATCAAGAGGGATTACGTTTGTGGCTGGAACCCTTACGTATTCAGCAAAGGAACCGTCTATATGAACTCCAATTCCGACAGTGTTCTCACAGACATGCTCTTTTCCTCTACGGCAATTCCGGCAATGTCCACATGCAAGATGTCCTTCACCTGTAACTCTTTCCCCGATCTTAAGATTTGTCACTCCGGCTCCCATCTTTTCTATA
>Ga0302296_1002969_pt1 | contig 11100 bp, 9 predicted proteins | sample III_Fen_N3_1_FD_194546 | JGI IMG/M metagenome (GOLD analysis project Ga0302296, IMG submission 194546) | Peat permafrost microbial communities from Stordalen Mire near Abisko, Sweden - III_Fen_N3_1 | ecosystem: Environmental > Terrestrial > Soil > Wetlands > Permafrost | place: Sweden: Abisko... | reverse complement strand
GACATGTCTGTCTTCAAAATTTATCTCTTTATTGTTCTGAGCTTCTAGAAGAAATACCCCTGTGAGCGGACTTTCTTTTAGTTGTTCAAAATGAAACAACGCAGCTCCAAATCGAGATGATTGATTGTAGTTGGCATTATCAACCTGGGCCGTCACCTTACCGCTCATAAATTCCAGTTTCCAAACATAGGTGTATGCGATCAACGATATACCGATTATAATAGGGAGATAAAGTATCGCATGTTCGATTTTTTTATTTAAAATAAAAGTTGAAAGAATAATGAGAAACAGTACAATAAATCCGGTTGTTGATAGTGTTGTTATAAGTGTAATGATGAATACGATATTACGGTGAGACAGTAGCTTAGCCTTATTAATATAGATATTTATCATCAAGGCGAGGTTAAGAAATATGGCAAACATCCCAGGTTCCCAAAAGGCACCTGAATTTCTTAAATCTTCCACAAATTCCTGGTTGTAAGAATGATGATAAGTAAAAAAGATAAGTGTTTTACTTACAAAACCCGGTGGTGTATTTTCAGATCCTAGCGGTTTAATAATTGAACCAATACCATTCTTAATCGTATCCTGAAGTCCTGGGAAATACTGTGTCGGATAGAATACAAGCGAAAAAAGAGCAAGAAAATAAATAAAGCCGACAAAAGTTGTGTTAAGTCTGTTTTTAGTCAATTCCAATATCAAATAGCAGGTCAGTAGCTTAATAATCATTGAAATGGTATTAACTACAAAAATATAAAGATTTGGTTTGAGTAAGGATTGGGTTGCGATTGAAAGCATGAATGGCAGTAGAATCAAAAAAAATACACTGCTGAATTTTATTCCTGTGCGGAAAAAATAGATCGCTACACAAATTAAAATTGCAAACTGAATAAAAGGTGAAGCCCTGAAAGCAAATTCAAAACCGGTAAGCGCTATAAGCGTTCCAAGTAGAATATAATCCGTTTTGTTATTTTCCATTATCTGTTCCAAATGCCTTTGGCAGTTTTATTAATTATACGTTTAAATTGAATTGGTTCCCAAATTGCGTTAATAAATGACCAAAGAATCATCACCCCTACGACACCATTAAGTCCAAAGTATTTACCGGCAAGAATAGCAAAAGGGACATGTAAAAGGGATTGAATTACAGTAACATTAAATTGTAAGGAGATTTTACCTACGCCATTCATAAAACTACGGTATAAAAAGCTCCTCGAAAAGAAGATAAAATACATCAATAATAATGACAATAAAATAAAGTCAGATTTGATGGTATCGTTAAGCCATAATTTGTATACAATTGGAGAGAACACGACCATCAATATACCAACAACCGTAAGTAGCAATAATAATTGGTTTAGTCTTTTAATGATATTATTTATCCAATGTGTGTCATTTTTAATATAAGCTTCAGTAACAGCCGACCATAACGGATTTACAAAGGTTGAGAAAGCCATTGAGATAATATATATGTATTTATAAGCAATATTGAATACCGTAACATCTTCAAGACTGCATACATGAGCAATTATGATATTGTTGCTTTGGAACAATATCAAAGCAGTAATTTGTATTAAAAAAAAACGTATTCCCAATGAAAAGATGGAACGGATATGATGTTTGGAGAAATATTCCAATGATGGCAAAATAGGTCTGTAACGGGTGGAAAACAGGTATATAAATGCGATAACCAATGGAAAAACCTGCGATACAGATAATGCAATTCCGATATAAAGAAGAGAGGATTCTGTAAATTTGGTAATCAGAAATACGACTATTAATGAAAGACAATGTCCGGACAATCCTATCAGGGAAGGTATAGATGGATCCTGATCAGCTGTAAGCAGTGTACTAATAATACTCACAACAAACCGAATACAAAATGTTCCTACAACGACAAATGAAAGAATCTTTAAATTTGGCGCTAATGTCGAAGGTGCATTCATGACAGTTGCCCAATTTATGAATCCCGACAATAGTGAGAATACTGTGAAGATAAGTATACTTATCAGAATTAGTACAAAGAAAGCGGTACTAACATACTTTTTTACATCTGTTTCGTTGTTCTGAGCTTTTGCTTCAGCATATTTATTTCGAAGTCCATGTCCAAGCCCAATATCAAAAAAGGTAAACCATACAATCAGTGTGGTAAGTGTTATCCACACCCCATATTCCTTAGCTCCCAAATAATTTAATGTGATAGGAACCAATAAGAGGCTTATCAGTACCCCAAGAACCTGAGAAACGATTAATAATATAATGTTTTTTTTATATTTTGAAGTTCTGTCATTCCCTTTGAAAAACGTAGTTATTTTGGACATTTTCTGAATAAAAGTATGTAAATCTCAATGAATTTATTGCGTGCAACAGAGTATCATGCTGCATACTAGTTGGTTAAATGATTTTTTAAATTCTATTATTGGCATATCCTTCTGACCCATTTAGTGAAATTATTTTAGCAGGAACACCAACAGCTACAGCTTTGGGCGGTAAATCAATGGTTACAACCGCATTTGCACCTATTGCAGCATCATTGCCTATATTGATATGACCAAAAATCTTAGCTCCCGGTCCAACATATACATTATCACCAATAATAGCAGTTCCTTTTTTTGAACCTCTGTTCGCAACTCCAATAGATACGCCCTGCGAAATAGTGAAGTTTTTTCCAATTACGACATCCGAATGAACGAAAATACAGGAAAAATGACCAATGAATAAACCTTTATCAATTTTTGTAATTGACGGGATCTGAATACCAAATTTAAACTTTAGGTGCCTTTGCATCAATTTACTGAACAGAAAGATAGGAAGAAGGAAAAACTTTCCTTTTATGTTCCCAAGATAATTGTTTGTTCTCATCCAAAAACAATATTTAAACCCAGGAACAGAAAAGTAGGCGGTTACAAATGACTTCCAATCCGTCTTTAGTATATATCTGTACAAATCACACTTTACAAATTCCTTCCAAGTCTGAAACGAAGTAATCATATTATCAGAGATTTATACATTGGTTTTTTAAATTAGTGAAATTTCGATTTCAGCACTTGGTAAATTCTGTATAACAGACTGAAGTGAAGATAGATTTTTATTAATCCTTGATGCAACGTATAGAATAGCCATCATCTTTGAACCCCGCTTTCCGGTAAATCTTGGGATCGATGTTTGATATATACCTGAACCATGCATTCAAATCATTGTTTTCGGTCGAGGTCCACCAGTAGCCATACCATGTTAATGCAAAAAAACTTCCGGAATTGGTCAGGAAACCGCCTGGAAGGGCATTGAAGCCAACCGCATCAGTTCCATTTCCATTCTCAGCCCAATCATTAAGTGATTTTAATTTTTCACCTTCATTTGTTCCTCGTAAGCCATTGCTGTCAGCGTCGGTCTGGCTCATTCCAAGTGACATTTCCAACTGCTTCCATTCACTATCAGTAGGCAAGTGCCAACCAGCCGGTATCGCTTCCTTTGCTGCGCTCCACGTATACAAACGACCATATTTAGTTCCGTTTTCTTCGGAGCCATAAAATGTCCATGATCCGGTTGTTGTTTTGTATGCCAGGTTTTCGGCCATCCAGTTCTGGTTCCCTATCTTTATGTATTTGTAGGTTTTACCATCGCGTACATCCGTAAAAGTCGAATAATTCCATGTCGGAATAGTAGTATCAACAGAATCCTTTTTGCAATTGAATAACACGATGGCTAAGGCACATAGAAGACCTGTTCTGATTGATGATTGTAATGTTTTCATCTTAGTTTTTTTTTTGTGTGAAAAATAGATATTTAGTTTTTCATAGGGATTTGGCTGGTTTAAGTGAATATTGTTTTTTTTGTTTTTTCGTTTTTTATTGTTTTAAATTTATTAATTAAATAAAAGTTTTTCCATTATTCTGAATGACCTTTTTTGATCAAACATATTCAGTGCTTCCTCAGACGGAAAATAGGGCTTTTCAATTAGTACGTTTGAAGCTTCGACAGCTTTATCGAACCATTCATTGTCATCAAGGTCAGCAAGTATTATTCTTGATTTCATACATTGAGGCAAAACGTCATAGTATGGATGATAGGCAATTACAACTGAACAACCACAGAATATTGCCTCGTAGACACTCCGGGGAGATGAGTCACTGGAAGGAATCGAAATAACCAGTTTTGAACCAGACAAAAGCTCATACATTTTCAACCTTTCAACCCTGCCTAAATTTTTATCAAAAGGTTTGAACAGCGGGAGTAACTTTTTTGCATATTCAGTTTCCTGAAAAGGATAAATAAAGGTTATTGGTATATCAGAATATTTCAACGATAAGTTGCGGGCAGTCAAAATCGCCTCAATTCTATACAAAGGAGTTAATCCCCTGATTGATAGAACTGATTTGTTGGTATCGGAACTGAACTGATGACTTTTTAAAAAGGAATTAATTGATTCCATATCTATTCCGTTCTGAACTATCTGCGCATTTACTCCCGAAAGTTCAAATACTTTATCTTTCATTTTAATGGAATCAACAGTAACAGCCTTAGCTGTTTTCAGCGATTTAACAGCGAAAAATTTGTAAAGTCTCGATCTGTTGGGGGTAATTAATACATCACTTCCCAGTGGTGTTCCTATATATGGTATTCGGGCGGCCCAGGCAAGGAAGAGATAATACATTGAGTGGGCATGATAAATTGCGCCGGGATTTTTTTTTGCAAATCTTTTTATTAAAATTACCTGAATTGGAAAAAGGAACAGCTTTATTAAGTTACGCCAAATATGCCCAATATGTGATTGTTTTTGAAGTAATATACGATCGAGCAGAATAAGCTTAAATACGATATCATTATTGTTTATTAGTTTTTTATACCCTTCACCTTCAATAATATCTGTGAGAATGTAAATCTCTTTCTTCGGAAGAAGCTCTTTGGCACTTTTATACCAATCCATTGCATGAAAGTCTCTTGCAGCACAGATAAAAACTAATTTATTCGACATATAATTCAAATTATCTATTAACTATTTTAGATGCGGTAAAACCTAAATACGACTTCTTATCAGACGTGAGGGATTGCCACCTACAATACTATATTCCGGAAAATCCTTGCTTAATACACAGCCGGCGGCAATAATAGACCCTTTTTTTATTGTTCTTCCGGGTGTTAAAACGACTTGATTTCCTATCCAGACATCATCTTCGATGATTGTTATTACTTCTTCAGATTCACCTTGTTGAATAATCGGTATATCGACTCTGTCAAAAATATGATTGTTAGGTAAAATATTGCAATTAAGTCCCATCATAACATTTTCCCCAATTTCGAGATTGTCAGTCACCCTACAATTAATACCTAACCCTGAGTTGTTGCCTATTTTTAACCGAAATCCCGTTCCAAAATTTGCCCACCTTTCAACATTAACATTTTTTCCGCAAAACAGAAATATATTTTTACAACACAAATAACGCAGTTTTTTACTCGGTTTTCCAAATATTGGGGTGGAGGATTCTGGGAGCCAAACTAAAAAGAGTTTGTATATTATTAAAGCGATGACATTTTTTAATGTAAATTTAATATTTCTGTAATACATATATTCAGATGTTTTTTGTTCTAAAAGTGCTATTTAAAATATTGTTCTTAGTAGTAAAATATCTTAATCTAATCAAAGTGTTTGTTCGTTACTGGATGCAAAAATTCAAAAGAGGGTTCTTTATAAAGTCTTTATTATTGTTGGAGAATGTATTTAAAACTTTTTGCTTTTTAGTAACGATTAACGTAAAACATTCAATTAATGATATTTTTAATTGAAGAATTTCTGACAGAATATGAATTGATTCAGCTTCGCCTCCTCAGTCACAATTCTGAATTTTTCATTTTGTTTTTTTATATAGGTTATTTAACTTTAGGCAAAATAAATTAAACAACAATCACCCTACTAATTATTAACCTAATTGAAAACAAACTTAAATACGAAAATTAGGACCTAATAGTTTCAGTTTTGCAGCTGAAAGACATAATTTTTTTAAGATTTTCATGACTAATTACGACGACCATTTTTTTTTTAAAAGAAAACATGAAATACATTTGTAATATTATTAACAATGTCAATTTTTTAATTAAAAGAAGTATCGATTTATAATATTTTCATACAGCTTCGCCCTTGTCAGTCACATTACTGATCTTTCAGGAACATTTAAGTCTTAAATTGAGAAACTTTAGTACGAATAATTGAAATAAAATTTCTTGCGTAAATAATTAACCTAATTGAAATCAAAACTAATAACGTGAAATCATGTAAGATAGTTTCAAAAAAAAATGCTGAAATACATAAAATTTAAATACATTACTTCTTTTCTATTGAAAAACAGAGTTTAGGAGTTATTTTATTTTTTGTGCAACTTCAAGCTATATACTATGAAACTATATTTGTGAATATTTCTGACAGAACATTTAATCCAATAATTAACTAAGTCATGACCTTAATTGTTCTCATCTAAAGTATATTTAATAACTATTTAATTTTAATGAATTATCTGTCACATATCTATCTTTCAGGCGATTCTGAGGAGGTTAAACTTGGGAATTTCATCGGTGACTTTGTAAAAGGTCAACAGTTTCAGAAGTATCCCCCAAATGTTGCAAAAGGGATATTATTGCACCGGCAAATTGATTATTTTACAGATACACATAGTATAGTTAATGAATGCATTGTGAAGCTACGGCCGGGATTTGGGAAATACTCCGGAATAATAATTGATATTTTTTTTGACCATTTTCTAGCTGTGAACTGGCATCATTACTCGATTGAAAAGTTACCCTCTTTCACGAAAAGATTCCATGCGGTGTTATTGTCAAATTTTTTTCAACTTCCCTCTCAAGTTAAAATGTTTTTGCCATTTCTGATCCAGAATAAACGACTTCAGTCCTATGGTTCACTTGAAGGCATTGAAAAAACTCTTGGAATTATGGTTCAGCATTCTTCCTTACCATCCGAGGTCGAATTTGCGATGAAAATATTAGGGGAAGAATATCAATTTTTTAATACTTCATTCAATCAGTTTTTTCCTGAAATAATCAGTTTTGTAGAAACGAAAGGCAGTTTCAACATTGTGAGACCAGGATATGAATATTAGCAACAGGGTTTGAAAAGGTGACTTCCTTCAATGATGGATGACTGAAAATGAGATTAACTGTTGAGGGTTGATTCCTGAGGAATAGAGGTAAATGTATTAATGAAAGAACCGTTTAGCGTATTTTTACCTCTAATGTTGAAATAAATTATAAATAATTGATGATTAGCAATTAAACTAATTTCCAAACTATCTGAGGTTTTCCGATCTGCTGGCATCAAGACGAAGAAAAATGAACAGAAGAATTGTAAACGCCCAAAGTGAAGATCCACCATAACTAAAAAAAGGCAAAGGTATTCCAATTACAGGGGCAAGTCCAATTGTCATGGATATATTAATGGCGATGTGGAAAAAGAGGATACAGGCTACACCATAACCATAAACCCGGCTGAATTGAGATCGCTGTCGTTCAGCGAGTGTTATTAACCTGATTAATAATATTAAAAACAGGCCTACAACAAAAGTTGATCCTACAAAGCCCCATTCTTCTCCGACTGTGCAAAAAATAAAATCGGTACTCTGTTCAGGTACAAAATTGTACTTTGTTTGAGTCCCGTTAAGAAATCCTTTTCCCGTTATTCCTCCTGAACCAATTGCAATTTTTGATTGATTGACATTGTAGCCGGCACCAAGCTTGTCAGTTTTGATACCTAATACTTCATCGATGCGGTTACGCTGGTGAATAATCAGCACGTTTTTGTAAAAGTAGTTTACCGACATCGAGATCACTATTGCAAAAACAAAAAACAGGAAAATTCTCCAGACCGGCCCGATGTGATAAATTATACCATAAGCAATAAAAAGAATCGCAATGATCGCAGTTGTTATTAGCAATATCTGAAAATAGGAACCACCCAGACCTATAATGATGTTTATTAGCCAGATAAGACCAAATGTTCCTGTAATACCAAGAAGCCCGATAAACGGTTCTTTAATACTCTGACGCAGCACTCCATAAGCCGCAATTGAAATTGTAAGCAGAAATATCAATAACTTAAATTCATCAAGAATAAGTGAAAGAACAAAAAGTGCGGCAGCAGCAAATCCCCAGAAAAGCACCATTCCATTTAACCCTTCTCTGAAAAAGACAAGAACGAATACTGCAAATACCAAAGCTGAACCGGTATCGTTTTGCATGATAATAAGGATGGCAGGTAATCCGATAATTGCGCCTAAAATAAGATAGGATCGCATTTTTTGAATCTTGAAATCAAACTGACTGATGCATTTTGCAATAGCAAGATTAGTCGCAAATTTGCCTAATTCAGCCGGTTGCAAAGCCACATTCCCAAATTCGAACCATGCACGTGCACCATTTACCTCTTTCCCGAAAATGAGCACTGCTACCAACAACAAGATTGTGATGATATAAATGTGTGTTGCAAAAGCGGCAAAGAATTTACTGTCGACTGACAGTACCATTATGGCAAGAATAATTCCGGCAATAATCCATATCAATTGTTTCCCGTACCTTTGTCCCATATCGAGAATACTCTGATGTTCATCACTGTAAACTGCTGCATAGATGTTTATCCACCCAAGTATTACGAGTACCAGGTAAAGAAAGACTGTTATCCAGTCGAGATTAAGTAATATGTTATTTCGGGCTTTCAATCTCCTGCTTCTACTTTCATGGTGGATATTAAATCTGAATTATACATTTCATCTTCAAAATGCTGTCTTCGTGGTGAAATCTTCCCTTTCAGGTATTTTTCGATAATCAAACTGGCAATTGGTGCAGCATATCGTGCTCCCCAAACACCATTTTCAATATATACTGCAATTGCAATTTTAGGATTAATCTTTGGCCCGAAAGCGACAAATGCAGAGTGAGCCTCTCCATGAGGATTCTGAATTGTCCCGGTTTTTCCGCAGATGATCACACTGTCAATTTTAGCGGAGAAACGAGCCGTACCTGTTTCAACTACCTGTTCCATTCCCTCAACTATCATTTCATAATTTTCGAGACCAGCCGTAATTGTGTGCTTTTCGAATTGTAAAATTTTCTGGGTTCCATCGTAATCCTGAATACTTTTTATAAGATGGGGCGAGATATAGTAACCTCTATTGGCAATTAATGATACCATGTTTGAAAGCTGTAGAGGTGTTAGCAGCAATTCGCCCTGCCCAATGGATAAGGATCTGATTGTTAATGAATTCCATCTGCCAGCTCCGAAATATTTGTCATAGTAGGATATTGTCGGAATGTTACCGGAAGTTTCGGAATAAAGATCTCCTCCGATTTTTTTCCCGATACCCATTTCAAGGAGGAAGTTGCGGAATGCTTCCAGCCCTTCTGCAGGAGTTGGATAATGGTTGATTTCGGCTTTAAATGCCTGCCAGAAAAAGGAGTTGCATGATTCACGAATCGCAGAGATGAGACCCAGTGGTGTTTCATGGTTATGAGTACATTTGATAGGGGAGGAGCCTGGTCCCTGACAGGAATACCGGACAGATTGTAAAACTCCTTCCTCAAGCCCGATCAAGGCATTCGCAATTTTGAAGGTTGAGCCTGGTGGATATGAAGAAGTAATTGCCCTGTTTAACATTGGTTTATAGGGATCATTTAACAGCTTCGAGAAGTTTTTGGAGCGTTCGCGTCCGATAAATAATCCCGGGTCAAAGGTCGGTGAACTGGCTAAAATAAGTATCTCACCAGTCTCAGGTTCGATTGCAACAATACTTCCAACTTTGCCGGCCAATAATTTTTCACCATAACTTTGAAGATCGGCATTTATGGTCGAAGTGAGGTTTTTGCCAATTACCGCAGCGGTATCCATCTTTCCCTGCTCAAATGATCCCTTCGGCATATTATGAACGTCAACCATCATATAGGAGATTCCCTTCACACCACGAAGTTCCGCTTCATACGATTTTTCAATTCCACTTTTCCCGATATAGTCGCCACTTTCGTAATACGCATTATTGTCAATTCCCTTTTGATCAACTTCACCTATATAACCCAATACATGAGCGGCCATTTGAGATGGAAACTGCCGTAAGGTTCGAGCCTGAATGAAAAATCCGGGATATTTAAAGAGTTGTTCCTGAAGAACAGCGTAGGTCTGGGATGAAAGCTGTTTTATTATTGCCGAGGGTTTATACATCGAATAACCTCTGGCTATTTTAATCTCTTTGGCAAGTTCCTCTTTTTCGACACCAACAATACGGCAAAATGCGAGTGTATCAAAGGCTTTCATCTCTCGTGGAGTAATAAGGACATCGTATGCTGCCTGATTAAAAACGAGCAGTTTCCCGTTTCTGTCGTAGATTAATCCCCTGGCAGGAAAATTGACTACGCGACGCAATACATTATTTTCTGCAGATATTTTATACGAGGGATCCATCACTTGAATTGTGAACAAGCGAAGAACAATAATTACAGCCGTAAGTGAAAACAGGCCTATTATGAGATATTTGCGTTTACTGTAAACGTCCACTTTTCATTGAGTTATCCGATTATTTCCGGAAAATTATAAACTGGCTCAGTACAATTAAAATGACAGATAATACTGAGCTAAGAATGACCCTTAACAATGTTACTGGAAAGCCTTCGAATGTAAAGGCTTCAATAAAAAAGAGAAAAAAATGATGTATAAGTACGAGAAAAGTGGCATAACCGATAAACCATTGGAATCCCATATTCTCTACCCTCGGAGCGGTAACCGATTCAAGCGATTCGCGTGAAGAAATCAATTGTAGAACACCTGGTCTTACAAAACCAGTTAAAAGGCATGCTGAAGCGTGGACTCCAGGTGTATTGGTAAAGATGTCAATTGATAGGCCAAGCGTAAAAGCAAGGAAAAGGAGTAACGCACGAGGTGTATTAAAGGGCAATAAAATAATGAACAATATGTAGAAAAATGGTGAGATCATCCTTGCAATCAGAATATTGTTGAAAATGAGCACCTGTAACAATACAGACACTACAAATATGAGCGAATATTTGAGAAGATTAATTACCATTTATCGATTCCAATTGTTTGATTTCATT
>Ga0302296_1002968_pt1 | contig 11100 bp, 5 predicted proteins | sample III_Fen_N3_1_FD_194546 | JGI IMG/M metagenome (GOLD analysis project Ga0302296, IMG submission 194546) | Peat permafrost microbial communities from Stordalen Mire near Abisko, Sweden - III_Fen_N3_1 | ecosystem: Environmental > Terrestrial > Soil > Wetlands > Permafrost | place: Sweden: Abisko... | reverse complement strand
CGTTTACGACCATGTCGTTGCAATCTGATTTTTGCTGGCATTTTGCTTAAATTTAAATGATAAACAGTTATTAAAAAATTCGTGGCGCAAAGATAAAACTTTAATCCTGAATTCAAAATTGGTTTTGAAATAAAGCCGATTACGCTTCGGATAAGCAAGAAGTTACTTTTTAGCTACTTTTACCTGATGGTTCATCAGCAAAAATGATTAGGCAACTCACTATAATAACATTTCTCCTTTTGTTATCGCTTTCTATCAGAGCTGATTTCAGAACAAATGTCCATTTCATTTCACGGAGTGAAGGTTTGTCGAATGGAGCAGTGAATGCCATTACAAAAGATGCGGAAGGATACATCTGGTTTGGTACCTGGAATGGACTTAACCGTTACGACGGAAGCAATATGGTTACTTATCTTCCGGGGAGCAATTCAAATTCTATTCACAATCATGTGATCCGCGAGTTGTATCCAACCCTGGCAGGGCCAATCTGGCTCCTGACGAACAAGGGCATAGGATTATACGATAATGTTCATGACCGATTTACCTCTTTTTTTACTAAGGAATCAGAACAAACCAACTATGAAGATGACATTACCATTTGTCATTCAGAGAGCAATGGAACAATGGCTTCAGTATATGGTCGGGGAATTTTTAAATTTGATACGACAAGCAGTCAATTCAACAAAATTAGCTTTGATGAAACTTCTCGAACTGCTTCACTTAGCATTAAACGGATTTTTCTTATAGATAATGTTGCCTATTGCATTTCCGAAGATGGAAAGTTGTTTCTACTTACCGAAAATCACCTTCAGGAAATTCTGAAACTGCCTTTAACCGGAACCTTGTCCTCTTCAATTTCAGTGTTAATTAATCGTCGACCATTCCTGTTCATTACACAGAGGTCCGGAGCGACCTTAATGGTTGATCTTGAAGGACGGACCGCTCAGCAACTCAGCATTCCTGATGATGTAATTACTTCTTTCTCGCTCTCGAAAGTCAAAGAAAGGCTCTGGGTAGGCACCGAAAAAGGCAAAATATACAGTTTTAATCTTCAGACCCGAAAATTCGAGATATTCAATATTCTTTCCGGCCTGTTTGTCGTCAACCCAATTGCTACCCGGATATTGAGCATCTATGAATCGGAGACAGATATTTTATGGATCGGAACAGACGGCAATGGAGTATACACTTTAAAACTCACTGAATTCCCGAATAAAAGTTTGGCGTCAAATCAGTTGTCATACCCAATTGTGCGAAGTATTTTAGTTACCCGAAACGGAAATGTTCTGATTGGTACTAAAGGAGGCGGAATTGATGTTTTTGACACCAACGGAAATCATATTCGAAAAATTACTGTGAAAGACGGTTTGAGCAACAACTCCGTCCTTTCGTTTCATGAACATGAAAATGGCTCAATCTGGGTGGGTTCTGATGGGAATGGCATTGATATTATTTCGCCGGATTATAAAATAATCCGCAACTTTCCCCGGGATTTTAAAAGCACCAATCCCTTGGAATTTGCATCGGTGTATCGCATTCTGGAAGACAGTGACCACCGCATTTATCTGGGCACCAGCGGCTTTGGAGTTATTCGCATCGATTTGGATCAAAAAACGGGTACATTGCCTACTTTTTACGAGCAGCTTATTCTCGACAAAAGTATTGAGGCATCCGCTCTCCAAAAGCAGATAGTTTATGCATTGACTATCGAAAAACCCGGAATCATTTGGATCGGAACAAGGGGGCTTGGTATATACCGATACAATACAATTACCAATCGGGTAATAAATCAGTACACAAGCACATCGCACCCAAATCTAATCCATAACGATGATATTCTCAGCCTTTATACAAGTCAAGATAGCCATGTCTGGGTTGGTAGCAGCAATGGCATTTTCAGTTTAATTCCAGTTTCTTCCGACTCAGTAAAAGCTGCCGAAATACCTGTTTTGCCTGATCTTTCCAATACCAGTATTCATGCTATGCAGTTGGACAATCTCCAGAATTTGTGGTTGACAACTAATCTGGGACTTTCATTGATTGACAGCAGCAGAAAAAAAGTACGAAGTTTTAATGCGAATGATGGTCTGATTAATATGGAATACAGCGATGGCGCTTCTTTTTTTGATGAAAAAGCTAATCGACTGTATGTTGGCGGAACCATGGGTGTTGACATTATACAAACTGATCAGATTAAGTTTTCTTCCTATTTCCCACCCATCGCCATTAATCGGTTGCTAATCAAAAATATTCCGGTGGAACCAGAAACAGAAGGAGTGCTCACAAAACGGATAAACCATCAAAATAAACTAGTACTGAATTATAACCAGAATTCAATCACTTTTGATGTTTCACCTCTCGTTTTTTGGGGACAGGAACGTCATCGTATTTCGTACCGACTGAAGAATTTTGACAATGAATGGATTGTCAAACCACAAAATCAGCCCATTAATTATTCCAATCTTCCGGCGGACAAGTACTTGCTTCAGATACGTGCCAGCGACGAAAACGGAAACTGGTCAAAAGAATACCGGGAAATAGAAATTATAATAAATCCACCATTTTGGCTGACTAACTGGGCAATAGCAGGCTATATTCTAATTTTCATAGGGATTCAGTTTTTAATCATCTCATCATACCGCCGTCGTGAAGCCCGTAAAAAAGAAGCGGCCTTGCAGGAATTCAAAATGAAAAAAGAGGAAGAATTAAGCAATTATAAAATTGAATTTTTTACCAATGTTGCTCACGAATTTCGGACACCGCTGACTATTATCACCTCACACATCCATGCATTGCTCGAAGATACCCGAAATACGTTGGAAAATCCCCGCCTGCTGAAAGTGTACAACAACAGCATTAAAATTCAGAAACTTGTTTTGGAAATTATGCAGTTTCGGAAGTTGGAGAAAGGAAAAGAACAGCTAAATATCCAAATCACTAAACCTGTAGCATTGATACTGGAAGTTATTTCTGATCTCGAACTGCTCGCTCAGCAAAGAGATATCAGTTTCGAGGTAATTTCTCCTGATCCGGATATTGTTTTTAAAACCGACCCGGATAAATTTCAGCGAATAGTTACTAACTTGATTTCGAATGCCGTTAAATACAATAAACCGGGAGGCTTTGTCAAAGTCTCAGTAAATTCTGATGAATCAGCGCTAATCATTAACGTTGAAGACAATGGGCTTGGAATAAAGCGGGAGTACTTTGAAAAGGTTTTCGAGCCTTTTGGCATTTCTTCGGTTATGCGCAGGGGCAGTTTTCCTGGTCATCGATCCTCCGGGCTGGGTCTTGCCGTTACCAAAAGTCTTGTGGAATTGTTATCGGGAACAATCAATTTGGAAAGCAGTCTTAATGAAGGGACCAAATTTACCTGTGTTTTTCCCGACATACAAAAGTTAAGTCCGGTTGAGCGGGTGAAAGCGCCTGCTGAGGATTTCAATGAATTCCAGTACATGGATGAATCCGGTGTGGACAGCCTTATTTTAACCCCGGAATTATCTCCAGAAAAACTGTTGATTTTACTGGTTGACGATGATTCTGAGATTTTGGTTTTATTACGTGATTTCCTTCAGGCAGATTACAACATTATTTTTGCAAAAGACGGATTGGAAGCATATAATAAAGTGATTGCCGACAAACCTGACCTGATTGTTTCTGATGTGATGATGCCCATCATGGATGGTATAGAACTTTGTGACAAACTCAGGGCAAACTTTGAAACTAGCCACCTTCCGATCATTCTCCTGACGGCCAAAGCTGAAATAGAAGACCGAATATCTGGATTAAAAGCTGGAGCCGATTCTTATATTCCGAAGCCGTTTCATCCGGAACATCTAAAAATTCGCATCGAAAAACTCCTTCAATTCCGGAATGCAGTCAAACGAAATTTCGGCAGACAGGAAAGTACTTCTACCCAAATTAAGGAAATTCCGGATCCGTTCTTTCAGAAAATGCTTAACTTCATTGACGAGAATATTGATGATGAAACGCTTTCATCTGAAACCCTTTGTGACAAACTGGCGATCAGCAAATCTTCACTCTACAATAAAACCAAATCGGTGCTTGGAATTACGCCACATAGTCTGATCAACCAGCGTCGTTTAAGCAAAGCAGCTATTCTGCTTCAATCAACCACCTTAACCGTTAGCGAAATCATCGATCAAACCGGTTTTGCCAGCCGGACTCACTTTTACGAACTGTTTAGCAAAGTCTACGGATGTTCCCCCTCTGAATACAGGAATAAATCGATGGTATAGTAGTAATTTTCTTTATTTCAGACAAAATAATCCTTTATTATTTCCCTTTTGTACTCCGCCGGACAAGATCAGGAACAGGCCGGACATAGATATTTTTATCCAACCGTAGCTTTGATGCACTCTAACAAAACTACCAATGGATATTGCAAACCGTTTCCCAAAAAACCCGTTGATTCGTCCGGCTGATCTGAAACCCGGAATAGAAGGAATGGAAATTCTGTGCCTGCTGAACCCCGGAGTTTTTCAATTCGAAGGAAAAATTTGGCTCCTGTTACGTGTTGCCGAAAGACCCAAACAAATTGAAGGCAAAATCAGCTTCCCTGTATACAATAGTAAAGGCAAAATCGAGATACTGAGTTTCGATAAAAACGATCCCGATCTGGATGCTTCCGATCCGCGCGTTATCAATTATAAGAAGAAAGATTATCTGACCACACTTTCATACCTGCGATTGGTTTGCAGCGACGACGGAATTCATTTTACGGAACCTGTTGGTTATCCACCCATTTTTGGCAAAGGCGAACTCGAAACCTTTGGTATTGAAGACTGCCGAGTTGCCACCATGGCCGACGGTTTTAGCCTTTCCTTTACCGAAGTTTCTGAATTCGGCGTTGGTGTTGGATTGATCCGCACCAAAGACTGGAAGAATTTCGACCGAAAAGGAATGATTTTCCCGCCACACAATAAAGATTGTGCACTCTTCGAAGAAAAAATAAACGGTAAATATTACGCACTGCACCGTCCCAGCAGTCCTGAATTGGGCGGAAACTACATCTGGTTGGCCGAATCGCCCGACCTGATTCACTGGGGTCAACACAAATGCATTGCCACCGTGCGACCTGACAGTTGGGATTCGAAGCGTGTCGGAGCCGGCGGTGCGCCTATCCGTACAGAAAAAGGCTGGCTCGAAATTTACCACGGCGCCAACAGCGACCATCGATATTGCCTGGGGGCACTGCTTCTCGACATTAACGATCCTTCCAAAGTTCTTGCCCGAAGCGTTGACCCGATCATGGAACCCATTGAAACCTACGAACAAACTGGATTTTTCGGGAATGTGGTCTTTACAAATGGCCATTACGTTAAAGGTGATGACATCTACATGTATTACGGGGCAAGCGACGAAGTAATCTGCGGCGCCCGATTCTCTATTTCTGAAATACTTTCAACGCTCATCTAACCCTCATTAGACGAAACAAAATGTTCCAGCATAAAAATCGGATAATGGTCATACTTCTCTGTCTGTTCTCACTGTTAAGTGGTTCAGGCTTTAGCCAGCAGCTTTCTTTAAAAGCTAATGGTAATGACCAGACCGGTTTTCATGTTGATATTTATGAGGATGGTAAATTGCTGGTGACTAATTCCGAAGAATTTACCATGCAACTCTATAATCATGATTTGAGCACCAATGCAAATCTGCAATTAAATGGTCAGAAATGGACCGGTAACGAAAAGTCAATCGCCTTAAAAAGAGACTACTACATCAAAGAATTCGATGCGAATCTATCCATTTCAGTAAACTACGAAGTGGTGAATGCCAATTTGGTCAAAAAGACTGTTGAATTGGTTCAGCCTTCGATGCCAAATATGTATTACATTCTTCAGGAAACATCGCGTCCGGCAGAAAAACCTCAGCGATATGTCAGCTTCGAATATGATAATTTTCCTGGAGGCATGGTTCATGAAATGTTCCCCGCAGCGGGATTTGTGACCCCCAACAATACGGTCGTCGGATTTTTAACTGATGCCGGATACAAAAACCAGTTTACCCGGAATACACGTCGCCGGTTTAGCGGACGTGGAGGTGGTTTTGTGGGTATGCGCCGCTTGCCTGATCCAAATTTATTCTCAGTTGCAACCGCTTCGGAGCAAGCCGAAAACAATCAATACATCCGGCAGACTTTTGGTGAAATGTACAACTTGGATGCCGGTAAAATTACAGTACTTAAAACTCCAGAAGCCTACCAGAAAGAAGGCAATGCTGAAATTGAAAACAAAAATGGTCTGATAACAATCACTTGCCATCCGGGAGGCAGAGCCGGACTGGAATTCATTGCACCATTTCAGGATCAGAAAGTTTATACCATTTCATTTTTATGCAAAGGAAACACGAGTGTGGCCTTGAAACTCTTCCGGATTAAAAACGGGAAAAGAACCACGGAACTGGAAGACGGAGTCAAATACATCGACAATTTTCCGGCAGTAGAAAACGACTGGACACTTTTTTCAGGAAGCATTTTGGTGCCTTATATTGAAAATGATTCGGTGTCGATGTTTATCGGAACTCAATCCGGAAAAGAATGCCAGCTTCAGATCAAAGACCTTCAATTTACTGAACACCAGCCCAAACAGGAGCCTTATAATATATTACCTCTTGGCGAGAAAGTAACGAAAACCACCTACATTTTTGCTGAACCCTGGAAATCGCACCAGCAATTTATGATTTCGGCACAAACACGTTTAGCCGAAGGAAAGGGTTTCAAAGGATCGCAGATTGAGAAGATGCTGTATGCCAATTTCAATATGCTTACCTGGATTACCGATGTCGACAATTTTGCACCGTTTAACGTGCCCAACATGAATTATGCTCCGGACATGTACAACCGCGATTCGTTTTTTTCGACGGTGGCATCCTACAACAAAGAACTCAACCTTTCAATCTGGGAACAATGGGGCAAAACCCAAACGCCCAAAGGTGGAATCGGCACCATCATCACTCCGCTGATGGGTTCTGTTGAGGCGAAAGACAATGAAGCCACCATCACCTGGCTGATCTGGGCGATGATGAATAAACGTCGTTTCGGAGTTACCCTTCCTCAGGATAAAATCAAGAAAGCTGTCGATTACGTTTTGAACGAATTTGATGCCGACAAGGATGGAAAATGTCAGGCCCATTTCTCGCTGAGTCAGGTCGATATTGTTGATTTTAATCCGAAAACCGATCGTTTGGGAGTGAACCAGGGAATGCTGGCCATTGCCTTGCGAACCATCAAAGAATTGGGTTTCGATGTTTCTGAGACCTACATTCAAAAGGCAGAAGCTGAATACCGGAATTTTTACGATGCCGGAAGAAAACACATCCTGTTCGACCGGAAATTCTCGGATATCATCACCCTAACCGATCTGGAGCCCGAATTTTTTTCATTGTGGCTGTTCAACCGGCCCATCCTGACGGACGAAATGGTTAAAAATCATCTGGATCAAATTCCGGTTCTGAATAAAGTTTCAAACTCGCCTCATCCGGAATTAGGAACCACCGCACCCATCTGTGTGCGGTTGACCAAGGATGCCAAGGGATTTGCCTACCTCAGCCGTGATTACCAGCCATTCGAAAAGTTTGGCGAAGAAAATTACAGCAACGGAAAAAGCGACGGATACTATTACAATGGCGGAAGCTGGTTCAGAGCCGAATATTGCGCCTATGTGGTGGGTTTAAAACATGGCTGGACCAAGGCAAATGCCCTGATGGAAAATCGGGTTTGGGCCGAGATTTACCTGAATCCAAAATGGCCGTTCAGCAAAGAATTTACGCCAACCAAATGGACAACGACCGATAGCTGGTGGCCGTCAACACGTGGTTTGTGCTGGAATGTGTTCATCCTTATGGCTGATGAAGTGGCCGGGTTACGCACTCCGGATATGGATCCGGATTATAAAAAAGACTAACAAAAACTAAAGATGATAGCAAAACTGACTGCCGAGTTTAAATTTTTCCTTTCAATGCCTCACAACATGCGGGTATTGCTGATCACCAACATGCTATACGCATTGGTATTGCCTGTTGTCGAGATATTCATGGCAGCCTACATCATGCGGTATTTTGCCGACACCAGTTACGTGGCCATCTTCCAGGTTGCCATGTACACCGGAATCATAATCACCTCGCTGACGAACGGATTTTTACTGAAGAGTTTCAAAGTTGCCCATCTGTACAGCTTTGGTATTCTGCTAAGCGGTTTGTCAATGGTCGCCATGATGTTTGTGAAAGACATTAAACTGTTTGGCTTGATTGTTTCAGGAACCATGATTGGCGCTGCCTCCGGATTTTTCTGGACCAACCGCTACCTGATGGCGCTGAATACCACCAAAGATGAAAACCGAAATTACTTTTTCGGGCTCGAATCGTTCTTCTTTACCATTGCCAATATTACCATTCCTTTGTTAATCGGCGCTTTGCTGGCTTCCATCGACGGAATGCACCTGATGGGAATCGAATTTAATATTTACAAAGGTTACCAAATCGTGACACTCATTGTGTTTTTGGTTACCATATTGGCCGTTTTCTCACTGGCGCGCGGCAAATTCGAAAATCCGGTTCAGAAAGATTTTCTGTATTTCAAGTTCGACCGACTCTGGAACAAACAGATTTTACTGGCCATGCTGAAGGGATTGGTACAGGGATTCCTGGTTACCGCTCCTGCAATGCTGATCATGAAATATGTAGGTAAAGAAGGTTCGTTGGGACTTATTCAGGGAATCAGTGGCGGATTAACGGCCATTTTGATTTACCTGTTGGGCAGATTTGCCAAACCAAAGCACCGCATTCTCATTTTCGGCTTCGGAATTACGCTTTTCCTGATCGGAACAGTCGTTAACGGTATAGAACTTTCCATGTTTGGGGTAATGGTTTTTGTACTCTGTAAGGTATTCTTCCAGCCGTTGCACGATCTGGCTTATTATCCGATTATGATGAAGGTAATTGATGTGGTTTCGAAACGCGAAAATCGCAATCAGTACGCCTATATCCTCAACCATGAGTTTGGCCTTTATATCGGAAGGGTGTCCGGATTGGCTTTGTTCATCTTCCTCGCTTTTTACGTTTCAGAAACCTTCGCACTTCGCTATTCTCTGATCATTGTTGCCGTGCTGCAGATGCTCTCCATTCCTCTGGCTAAAAACATCATGAAAGATTCATATTCTGAAGCTAAATGAAAAAACTGACTTTTAAAATATTAGCTCTTTTATTACTCACAGGATTATTCTCCTGCAACCAGCAACTGGGCGAACCGGTGGTTCAGACCTCTTTGCAGCGTGTTGAACAGATGCCGGATTTACCTCAGCCGCTTAAAATCATCGACTGGAAGAAAAAAGCGATTCAGTTCGACAGTCTGGTATACAATTTTAATCCCAAGGATTCATACGGTCCGCTGATTTGGCTCGATAGCGCCCGACGCAACATCGATCAGGTGACTTACGGACTTTACACTGTGATCGGTGATGTGCGACAGGGACCAAAGAAAAACAAAGGAGAGTTTCACGAAGCACTTGCCTCCTTTAACTCGCTGATTAGTGCCGGGTTGATGGGTATCGACAAAACCAATCAGCACGGATTCAACTTTGTGAAGATGGATCAAAACTATTTTAATAGCACTACGAAATGGAACATCGTGATGAACAATACCAATCCGGAAGTGGCAATGGCAGGTGGAGGTTATGGCCGCGACTGGTGGTACGATGTTTATCCTAATGTGCTGTATTACGGAGTAGCCGCGCTTTTCCCGAAGGTTGAAAACACGGAATCGATTCAACGCAAAGTGGCCGAACAATTTTGCAAAGCCGATTCAGTACTGAACGGAAACTACGATTATTCCTATTTCGATTACGCCCAAATGAAAGGCATGACCAATACGATTCCTGTACAACAGGATGCTGCTGGTGGACACGCCTGGGTATTGTATTCAGCATATCAAAAATTCGGCAACAAACGCTACCTCAAGTACGCAAAAAGTGCCACCGAAGCTTTGTTGAGCCAGAAAGAAAGCCGTTTCTACGAAATGCTGCTTCCGTTTGGAACCTATACCGCTGCCCGGCTCAATGCCGAACAAGGAACCAGTTACGACATTACCAAACTTCTGAACTGGATGTTTGACGGCTGCCAGTCGAAAGACGGGCGTTATGGCTGGGGTGTGATTGCCGAAAAATGGGGCGAATACGATGTTTCCGGACTTCAGGGAAGTATTACTGATGGCGGTGGATATGGCTTCTTTATGAATTCGGTAGCCATGGCCTGGCCTTTGGTTCCGATGGTGAAATACGAACCTCAGTATGCACAAACCATTGGCAAATACATGCTGAATGTGGTTAATGCATCGCGTTTGTTTTATCCCGACCAGGTTGACAATGCCCACCAGTTTCTTCCGGAGTTGAAAGACCTGACCCATGGAATTATCGGTTATGAAGGGATCCGTAAGGTAGACGATTACAACAAACCGGAACTGAAAGGAATTACACCAGTATCAATCGGCGATGGACCCAAATGGGTTGCCGGTCAGCCAAAAGAATCGATGTTCAGCCTTTACAGCACTTCAATCGTTGGCGTATTCGGAGCGATAGTCAATAAAACTGATGTAGCCGGAATTCTGGCGCTCAATTGCAACGCTACGGATTTCTATGCTGAAAACAAATATCCGGAATACCTCTATTACAATCCTTACGGAAAAGATACGACTGTGACTTATACTTCTGAAAAAAATGTGGATTTGTTTGATGTCGTTTCGAAAAAATACCTGGCAAAAGGTGAAAGTGGCAAGGTAAGATTGAAACTGCCTGCGGGCAAAGCTGCACTGGTTGTTGTCCTACCTTCAGGAACAAAACTGACTCCGGATGGATCAAAAATTAAAGCTGGCAATGTGGTAATTGCCTATAAATAAAACAAAGAACCCTATCAAAACAGAATCTATGAAACAATTATTCTTATTAATGATTATGATTTCGGCTACGGTTTCGTTGTTTGCACAGCGAACGGTTGAAGGAACGATCAAAGATGCCAAAACGGGTGAATACCTGATTGGCGTTACGATTCAGATTAAAGGAACCACGTCAGGCGCCAGTACCGATGCAG
>Ga0302296_1002964_pt1 | contig 11104 bp, 11 predicted proteins | sample III_Fen_N3_1_FD_194546 | JGI IMG/M metagenome (GOLD analysis project Ga0302296, IMG submission 194546) | Peat permafrost microbial communities from Stordalen Mire near Abisko, Sweden - III_Fen_N3_1 | ecosystem: Environmental > Terrestrial > Soil > Wetlands > Permafrost | place: Sweden: Abisko... | reverse complement strand
ATGAAATCTTTTTTCAAGATATAGAGTTTCAATGTGACGCTATGGCAGTTCAGTTTTAATATATGGCATCTCATTGTTAAGAAATAGAATCTTTTTTTAAGATATGGAGTTTCACTATGACGCTATGGCAGTTCACGATTAAGAAATGGAATCTCATGATTAAGAAATGGAATCTTTTTTCAAGAAATGGAACTTCAACATCGAGAAATGAAGGTTTAAGATTAAGATATGGCATTTTTGTATTGCAAAATGGATGCCTGTAAAACAAGATAGCGGGTCGTGATTGGTTAATGATTGTGAGGGTTGAAGCTGGATAATTAACAGCAACTTACAAGTTGATATTTTTATGAAGAACTCTTCTCTGAAATCAAGGCATTTCGGGGAAGAGTTTTTATATTTAGCTGAAATAAAGACTTTCGCCAATCATGCTTATACAACCCAAACTGCCCCTTCTTTGAGCGACAGCGGTATCGATGGTTTTTGGTTTTGCTTAGGTGACGCACTTACTTTCGATATAGGATAGTACCTAGTGTTAGAAAATCGAGTTATAAACTCAAAGCCATTAACCTCTCGTTGCAAATGGTAGAGCCAATAGTTTTCTGATTGCAACAAGTAAAATCATAAATTTCACCAAATACTACATTGAGTTGTCAAATAACAACTAAAAGTAGCGCAATAACAACTATAAGTGTCCGCATTTTCATTGATTCCGGAAATAAACCCAGTTATGTTTGTAGAGTCAAATTTTAAAACAAAAGAAAATGGAAACTAAAATGATTGGCAACAAAATTGCCGAAGCGCGAAAAAAAATGAGCATATCTCAATCGGAACTTGCTCAACGATTATTTATTAGTCCACAAGCAGTTGGGAAATGGGAACGCGGGGAATCATTTCCGGATATCATTACTTTTATCCGACTCGCGGAAATTTTAGGTGTTGACCTTAACTATTTTTCAGAAAACTTCCAATCAGTGGCCAGCGGAATGACAATCAATGATTCTTTTGTTAATCAACCGGCTGAATTGACCTCCGAAAAACAGAACCTATCTTCAGACAAGGGTAGGAATAAGCTTAGCTGGGATATGTCACGCGGGAACTGGGTGGATGCCGACTTTTCCGGCTTAAAAAATCTGCAGGAAAAATTCAGTTCTTCCAACATGCAGCGCTGCAAGTTTGTCGGTTCAGAACTGTCGGGGCTTCTTCTAAAAAGCAATAATATTGATAGCTGCGATTTCTCGGGTTCCGACATCAGCAGCAGCCACATCCAGACTTCCAACTTAGCCAACACTTTATTTAGGGACTGTTCCCTGAAAGAAACTGAATTTTCAGAAAGCTATATCATGAACTGTGATTTTTCCGGCGCCGATTTTACAGGTGCAGCGTTTAAATCTGGTGGATTACAAAACAACCCAATGGAAGAAACAATGTTGAAACGAACAACTTTTAATGGCACACGGCTTGTCGATATAGTTTTCAGTGGTAAATTGGAGGATTGTTATTTTGAAAACTGCGATTTCAAAAAAGTGACATTCCGAAATTCAACGCTTATTAACACTTTTTTTAAATGCAAGAGTTTAAAAAAGATTAAGTTTATCGACTGTCAAACAGATCGGATGACCTACGAGTTTCTGAAAAACGGAAAAGCAGACTTAAGTGGCATCGAATTGTTATAATATGAATGATTAACTCTAAAATACCCGGAATGAACAATTCAAATGCACAAGATCAGCGTTTCGCAAAGATGACCTTCGCTTTGGTCTATCCATTGTATCTCGCAAAAGTAGAGAAGAAAGGCCGGACAAAAGAAGAATTGCACCAAGTAATAGCTTGGTTAACAGGCTTCGACTACGATAAGCAGCAGGAGCTAATACGGGAAAATGTAACTTTTGAACAATTCTTCCAACGTGCTTCGCTAAACCCCAATGCCCATCTCATTACCGGATTAATCTGTGGGTATCGCGTAGAGGAAATCGAGGATGCTTTGACGCAGAAGGTTCGGTATTTGGATAAGTTGGTGGATGAATTGGCGAAGGGCCGAAAGATGGAGAAGATTTTACGCGGCTCTTAGAGAATTCTATTGCTTCGTATAACTTTGTGAAACCCTTATGCCCTTTGTGGTAACTCAAAAATCGACAAAAATGAGTGAAACGATATACTTAAACGGCAGGCTGATTGCAAAAACGGAGGCTGCGATCTCGCCCGATGATCGGGGTTTTAACTTTGCCGATGGCATTTACGAAGTGATCAAATATTACGGCGGAAAGCCTTTCCGGTTTGCCGATCACCTGGAGCGGCTGAAACGAAGTTTGCACGAAGTTCAAATCGGTTTTGACGGTTGCGATCAGCTTGAAACTGTATTTCAGGAATTGCTTGACAGAAATGGATTAGCCGCACAGGATGCAGGTATTTATTTGCAGATTTCGCGTGGAAGCCATACCCGAATTCACCGATTTCCTGAAGATATAGAACCCACCGTTTATGCCACTGCATTTCCATTTGCCTCGAAACCTGATGAATTAAAGGTTGGCGTGAAAATAGTAACTACAGAAGATATTCGATGGCTGCGTTGCGATATCAAGTCAATTTCGCTGCTTCCCAACGTGATGGCCGCTCAAAAAGCCTATGAGAATGGTGCCGCCGAAACCATTTTTATCCGCAATGAAATAGTTACCGAAGGCTCGCATTCCAGTTTCATGGCTGTAAAAAACGGAATGGTTTATACTCATCCCGACTCGAACCTGATATTGCCCGGCATAACAAAAAAAGTGGTAATCGAAATTTGCAAAGCAAACAACATCAGGCTGATTGAAGAAGGAATTTCGGATTCGGTGCTCGCCTACATGGACGAGATGATGATTGTTGGTACCGGTAGCGAAGTTACTCCGGTAGTACAAATTGACGAAATGACGGTGGGTGATGGCAAACCCGGACCAATTACACTTTTCATTCAAAAAAAATTCTTTGAACAAACACAGATGGACTGATTTCCCGTGCAACCGCCTTCAGCCATGCGCTGATCGCGCCGATATGCTGCCCCATAATCTCAAGGTTTTAAATCTCAGCCTGATCAATCAGATTGGCCTGAAAGCCTTTACCGAGCGTTCTGCAGAAATCAAAATGAAGTATTATCGCGGAAAGATGGCGATTGGAAACGGACCTCAATTGTAACCAGACTTTGGACTTGCGTTGATTATTGAATCGGTTAGAGCCAAAAGTAAAGATTAGCTGTTAAATTTTATGCATATTTAGATTGATTCGATTTTTGAAGTTTAAGCTTGCCCAAAATGATTAAATTTGCTGAACATTAACCAGAGTAAACGATGATAAGTGAAAATTCACACGACGACCGTAAGGATATCCTGAAAGGACTTGAATCAGCCGATTCACTCAAAGTAATTGGAACTCTTGAGGAATTGCGCGTTTCAGGAAAAGTGTCTGATATTCCACTTCTTATCGAACTTTTACATTTGAGTTCGGTCCCTGAAATAAAATCCAAAATCACTGAATTGTTTGCCAATTTAAAGGAAAGTGATGCTATTCCGTTGATTGCTGAAGCCATTCAGAATCAGAAATATGCTCCTGAATTAAAAGAGTTGGTAGCAAGTTGTTGGGGAAATGGATTGGATTACAGCAATTATCTGACGCTATTTGTTGATTTACTGATCGACAGTGAATTCATGGTTGCTTTCGAAGCGTATACGGTTATAGTAAATATGACTGCAAAAATCGATCAGGCAAAAATTGATTTGGAGATAGATCGACTTGAAGATGCGATGAAAACTGCCACCGATCAAAAGAAAGCCTTAATGCTTGATGTGATTGATTTTCTACCTTCCATCGGTTTCTAGATTTCCTTTTTATTTTGTAACAGACAGGTTGCAATTGCAGTTCGATTTGCCGAATCAGAAGGAAAATATTTCCCGGATTGATTATTTTTAGTTCCTTTAGTCCAATTAAAACATACAAATCAAAATAACCCAATTCAACCTAAAATGAAAACGCTAATTCTTTCATTACTTTTTTTTACTTCAGGATTATTTATCGCAAATAATGGGATAGCCCAGACAAAACCGGACACCTCACCTTCTACAGGCATTGAAATCGTTCCAAAGCTCGAAAAGCCACAAAAATCTAATAAGTTTAAGGAAAAAGATCTTGCAGGGTATCTTCTGGTTTATTTTAAAGACCAGAACCAATCAGCCTATATGGCCATCAGTTCTGATGGATACACTTTTACAGATATTAATGGCGGACAGCCGACTTTTATTGGCTCTGATCTGGCAGAACAAAAAGGCGTGCGTGACCCGCACATTACCCGCGGACCTGACGGCGCATTTTATCTGGCCATGACCGATTTGCACATTTCGGGCAAACGAGCCGGATTTCGCGACACCGATTGGGAACGCCCGATTGAAAAATATGGATGGGGAAATAACCGTGCACTTGTGCTCATGAAATCTTACGATTTAATTCATTGGACACATTCTGATTTCCGCGTGGATAAGGCTTTTCCGGAATTGGGTGATATAGATTGCTCCTGGGCTCCTGAAACCATTTACGATCCGATCAAGAAAAAAATGATGGTTTACTTTACCATTCGGTACAACAACAAAGCTTGCAATTTGTACTATTCATACACCAATGACGAGTTTACCAAGCTGGAAACTAAACCAGAGCTCATCACCAAAATTGATGGTCTAGATGGTGACATCACCAAGGTCGGAGACAAATTTCACATGTATTTTGTGTCGGATGCTAAAATATGGCATGCTGTCTCTGATCAGATCAATCAAGGCTACAAAGCGGAGCCAACCCGCATCGATCCTGAAAAGGTATCAACTGAAGCTCCTAACGTATTCAAACGTCTTGGAACCAATGCCTATGTACTGATGTACGATGTTTATGGCGCCCGCCCCAGCAACATGGGATTTAGCGAAACAACTGATTTTATAACGTACAAAAACCTGGGTCATTTTAACGAAGGTGAAATGAAGACCACCAATTTTAAGAGCCCCAAACATGGCGCAGTAACCTACCTGACATTGAAGGAGCTAAAAGCAATTGCCGAACATTGGAAGGTAGACATTAAGTTGGATTAACGCTCTCCACTTAAACATTGACATAAGTAAAGAAACCGCTGACACAAAATCAACGGTTTCTTTGTTTTCCATCCATCAATTCAAATGGGTTATCTTCCTTCATAGTATTTCATAAACTGAGCTCTTTCGTAAATGGCAGGGTTCGTAATGTTTTTGTAGGACAACCGTCCACGGAAATCATCAATTTTCTTGAAATGCCATTTTTTCATAAATGCCGTCAAATCATTAATCATTCCGGCAATAACCTGTGCCCCATTAATATAAACTGAAGAACAAATTTGAGTGGCCTGTGCTCCGACTAATAGTTGTTTAATAATTGAATTGCCATCTTGTATACCAGTACCGGCTGCAATTTGAACATTTGGGATTTGAGACGAAATCAGACCAATCCAACGCATTGATTGGCGAATATCTTCCGGAGCACTGAACACTTCCGAAGTGGTCAGTTCCAGCTTTTCTAGATTGATATCTGGTTCGTAGAAACGATTAAACAAAACAAGGGCATCTGCGCCACTAGTAGTAAGTCTGTCGGCCATGGCAATTAAATTGCTAAAATAGAATCCGATTTTTACCGACACCGGAATTTTTACATTCTTTCTGACTTTCGAAACGATCCTCAGGTAAAGTTGCTCTATTTCTTCTGACGTTTTATGCGGATCGATAGGCACAAAAAACAAATTGAGTTCAAGAGCATCCGCACCAGCATTCTCCAAATCTTTTGCAAAGACAACCCACTCAGATGCCGACATACAACTGATGCTCGCTATAATCGGAATCTCGGTTTCTTTTTTTGCTTCGCTCAATAAATTAAGGTGGCTGGTAATTAAATTATTTCGGGTATAATTCCAGGTAAAGTCCTCTTCTTCAGGAAATTTATGTTGAGGCACACGATTGATCTGGTTATTTACTTCATTGTTTATTTGTTCTTCAAAAATCGATTTCAACACAATTGCTCCTGCGCCTGCTTTTTCAAGATCTTTTATTTTTTCAACTGAGTTGGTAAGGCCAGAACTGGCAATAATAATGGGATTTTTGAGATTCAGCCCCATATATTTGGTTTCCAAATTGATCATATTGATTGGGTTAAATTTAGATCAAATAACAATCGACCGGATCATTAGGTTCCCAAAATATTATTCCTTTCACCAAAAATCGTGCTTCCGATCCGAACCATTGAACTACCTTCTTCAATGGCAATTAGATAGTCGCCCGACATTCCCATCGAAATTTCCTTGAATTCGGGTTCGTTGGCAAAATATCCTGATTTTAACCGATCGAAATAAGCTTTCAGGCAGGCAAACTCTTTATGGATTTGGATTTCATCATCGGTATAAGTTGCCATTCCCATTACGCCCGAAATTTTTACGTTTTCCAGTAGTGAAAATTCATCAGATTTCAATATTTCTTCAACATCATCCCACGATAAACCAAATTTGGTTTCTTCTTCAGCAATATGAAATTGAAGCAGGCAATGAATAATCCGGTTAACTTTTTTTGCTTCGTCATCAATGGTTTTTAGGAGTTTAAAGGAGTCTACACCGTGAATGAGGTGCACAAAAGGAGCAATAAATTTTACTTTGTTGGATTGCATGTGCCCAATAAAATGCCATTCAATATCTTTCGGAAGTTTCTCGAATTTCCAAACCAATTCCTGAACTTTGTTTTCTCCAAAAGCTCTTTGCCCAAAGTCGTATGCTTGCGTAAGGAGAGTCAAGGGCTTGGTTTTCGATACAGCAATAAGCTGAACATGTGCCGGTAAATTGGCTTTTACTAGGTCTATGTTTTCTGCGATGCTCATGATTCAAAAATACTGAACAAATCAAGAATCATCACCATTCAGAAATAATTTTATTTGGAAGCGCTCGTCTTGTTTTCATCTTTTCCGGTTTTCCGGCACCAAACTTCCAACTTCCTGCTTTTTTCTATCTTTGAACCCTGCAATGAACGAAATACAGAAACATACAATTGAGAGGATGAATAGACTGGGAGAACAAGGAACCCCATTCGTTTTTATAATCGATTTTGACTTCATTAAACCGTTGATCTTTGAGTTGGATGAAGCATCGTCTGTTCTTTGGAAAACGCCGGAACTGGGAAATTATCAACCCGACAAATATTCGGAAAAGGATGTTGAATGGAGTGTTTATCCTGTTGAATTGGAACGGTATTGTCAGGCATTTAATGAAGTTCAGCATCGCATCCATAGTGGTGACACATATTTGCTCAACCTCACGATGCCTTCATGTGTAAAAACAAATCTTTCTCCGGAAGAAATTTTTTACCGAAGTGAGGCGCCTTACAAGGTCTGGTTAAAAGATCAGTTTGTTTGTTTTTCTCCTGAGATATTTGTCCGGATCGAAGACGGGATTATTTCGTCATTTCCGATGAAAGGTACAATTGATGCGAACGTTGAAAATGCCGAACAACTTTTGCTGAATGACGAAAAGGAAGTGGCTGAACATCATACTATTGTTGATCTGATCAGGAACGATCTGAGCATTGTCGCTTCTGATGTGCGGGTTGATCGGCTGATGTATATCGATCGGATTTATACAAACCGGGGCGATTTGCTGCAGATGAGTTCTGAAATTTCGGGAACCCTTCCGGAGAATTACCAGCAATCTATCGGAACCATTTTGTCAAAATTACTTCCTGCCGGATCAATCTGTGGTGCCCCAAAACAAAAAACTGTTGAAGTCATCAAACATACAGAGCATTATCAGCGTGGATATTATACAGGTGTTTTTGGTATTTTTGATGGCAAAAATCTCGACAGTTGTGTTTTAATCCGATATTTGGAACAGGAAGGCGATGAACTGGTTTTTAAAAGTGGGGGAGGAATCACTTTTTTAAGCGATTGCCAGACCGAATACGACGAACTAATTCGAAAAGTATATGTGCCAATTAGTTGAATCTATAAAACTGAAAGATGGGGTCATCCAGAATCTGGAATATCATCAGATGCGAATGAATCGTTCAATGGACGAATTATTCCCCAAAGGAGAAAAAATAAATCTGGCAACGGTAATTTCAATTCCAGATAATTTCGCTTCAGGAATTTTTAAAGTCCGTGTTCTGTATGGCAATTCTGTACAGAAAATTGAAATTGAACCTTACACATTCAGAACCATTCAGAGCCTGAAAGTGGTTCATCACGAAAGCATTGATTACCATCTGAAATATACTGACCGACAAATTCTTCAGGAGTTGTTTGCTCAACGAGAAAACTACGATGACATTATAATTGCAAAAAATGGGTTGGTGACTGATTCCTTTGCCGCCAACTTGCTTTTTTTTGACGGTGAAACTTGGGTTACACCAAATTCTCCTTTGTTAAAGGGAACCAAACGACAATTGCTTATTGATCAAGGATTTGTCTTCGAAAAAAAAATCAGGGTTGAAGATATTCGCTCATATCAGAAAATCGGATTGATCAACGCGATGATTGATCTGGAGGAAATGCCGGTGATTGCGGTTGAGAAGGTTTGCTTTTAAAGGTATCAAGTATCATGCTATAAGTATCAAGAATTATTTTCTAGTTTGTATTCAAAGTCCTGATACTTGATACTTGAGTCGATTATCAGCTTTTAAACCTCAATCTCTAGTCCGTCATACGACAGAAATACATTTTCCGGAAGTTCTTTTTGAATTTCATCATAAAAGCCCATTTGATGTGAAAGGTGTGTCAGGTAAGCTTGTTTGGGTTTTACTTCAGCAATAAGTTCCAACGCCTGACTTAGGTTGAAATGAGAAATGTGTTCTTCTTTACGCAAGGCATTTAAAACCAAAACGTCTAATCCTCGGAGTTTATCAATTTCAGCATTTTCAAGGTGATTTACATCTGTTACATAAGCTAATTTACCGAAACGGAATCCAAAAACGGGCAATTTATAATGGAGACCGCGAACTGGTAATACTTCCAGATCGCCAATCTGGAACGGCTTATTTTCAATTAAATGAAGGTGCATTTGTGGAATTCCGGGGTATGTATATGATGCAAATACATAATCGAAAATACGACGGATGGCAATCTGGACACGCTCTTCAGCATAAATATCAGTAGGCTGTTTTTGCACCCAGTTGAAAGCTCGAATATCATCGAGTCCAAAAATATGATCGACATGTTCGTGAGTTAATAGAATGCCATTTAAATGAAGAACCTGATGTGTCAGCATTTGTTGGCGGAAATCAGGACCGGCATCAATAACCAGAAATTGATTTTCAGTTTCTATCATCACTGAAGCCCGCAACCGTTTGTCTTTCGGATTGTCTGACAAACAAACCGGACATTGGCACGCAACGACTGGCACTCCCTGCGATGTTCCTGTTCCAAGAAAAGTGAGTTTCACAATTGTGTGTTTTTGATTCACAAAAATAGGGATTACCCTCTGGCTACCGAAGGTTTTTAACTATTTTTGAAAAAAAATACAAATGGCCAAACTTTATTTAATCCCCACAACCTTGGGCGACACTAACATTGAACGGGTTTTGCCACCCGATCTGACTCAGATTATATCTTCCATTCCGGTATTTATTGTCGAAAATATTCGAACTGCACGACGGTTCCTGAAGAAAGTCAATCCGGCCATTGTTATCGATGACCTTACCTTTTTTGAACTGAACCAGCACACCGACAAAAAAGAGATCAGTCGCTTTCTTGAACCGAACAGGCAAGGACAAAACATTGGAGTAATTTCGGAAGCCGGTTGTCCTGGAATAGCCGATCCGGGGGCCGATGTGGTAAAAATTGCGCATGTCCGGAACATTCAGGTGGTACCTTTGGTCGGGCCATCTTCTATTTTACTTGCACTGATGGCTTCAGGAATGAGTGGTCAAAATTTTGCTTTTAACGGATATTTGCCCATTAAAAATCCTGAGAAATCTCAACAGATCAAAATGCTTGAGAATCGAATGCAAACTGAAGGTCAGACCCAGATTTTTATTGAAACCCCATACCGAAACGCCCAATTGCTCGACGAATTACTGAAAAACTGCGACCCTCAAACCATGTTGTGCATTGCAGCAGATATTACTTTGGAGACAGAATTTATACTTAGCAAGCCAATTTCATACTGGAAAACTCATCTTCCTGAAATACAGAAGCGGCCAGCAATCTTCATGATTGGGAAGATTTAAAGTTTTTTCGATTGTAGTCATCTCAATTGCAGCTAAATTTTTTCAAATATATTGGACAAGTAAGAAATAATCTTGTTTCTCATTTTGTCGATTATTATGAATATTTAGAAAAATTATCATTCATGTAATTTGATTTTCTACCTTTAAGCCAGGAAGTAATATTGTGAAATGTACTTAGGAAACAGAATTGATAGCTGTCGTTCAGTTCTCGTTTTATCAGAACAATAAAATTAAGCAGTATGGATTCGTTGGATGATTTTGATAAAAGCAGGTCTGATAAGACTGTACTAATTGTCGATGATGTTTCGACAAACCTTCAACTTTTGTCTATAATAATACGCTCTCAAGGTTATTCCATTTTGTTGGCTTCTTCAGGTATGGAAGCCATGCAGATTGTAAGATCAAAATCCATCTCAATTATTTTGCTTGATATCCGAATGCCTGAGATGGATGGTTTTGAATTTTGCAGGCAACTAAAAGCTGATCCCCTGATTCAGGATATTCCCGTTATTTTTATTAGCGCTTTCGATGATGAAAAATCTATTTTAACCGGATTCGAGGTTGGAGGAGTAGATTTTATTTCAAAGCCATTCCGAAAAGAAGAAGTTTTGGCACGGTTGAGGAATCACTTGCGTCTGGCTGATATGCGTGTTCAATTGTTGTGTCAGAAAATAGAATTAGAGGACATTAACGAAAGACTTCAAATAGAGATTGACCAGAGGAAGAAGAAAGAAGTTTTGTTGACCCAGCCAATTAATTTAGGTCAGGACATTCGTTTTGCAGATCTTTTTGATTTAACCGAAATACAAAAGCTTCAGGATCAGTTTGCCCAGGCTTTTGGTGTAGCTTCAATTATCACTTATCCTGAT
>Ga0302296_1002962_pt1 | contig 11108 bp, 8 predicted proteins | sample III_Fen_N3_1_FD_194546 | JGI IMG/M metagenome (GOLD analysis project Ga0302296, IMG submission 194546) | Peat permafrost microbial communities from Stordalen Mire near Abisko, Sweden - III_Fen_N3_1 | ecosystem: Environmental > Terrestrial > Soil > Wetlands > Permafrost | place: Sweden: Abisko... | reverse complement strand
GTGATGTGGTTCATGTCGGGGAAATTTTGCTGACTTTGGAGTCGATGAAAACGGAAATTCATGTGCTTTGTCCGGTTGATGCCCGAGTAAAAAAGACTCATGTGAAGGAAGGAAATGCCATTGTTGAAAAGCAATTGCTTGTGGAATTGGAAGAAAATTGATATAAGTTACGTGTTGCGAGTTACTTGCTTAACCTGAAACCCTGATCTCGCAACCCGAAACAATTTTGGAACTTGAAACTTGGAACGATATAGAATGAATGCATTACTACACGAAAAACATCACCAGATTAGGGCGAGAGTGAGACAATTTGCCGAATCGATCATAAAACCAGTGATCGACGATTTTGATGAGAAAGAGATTTTCCCAATAGAATTGGTTCGCGAAATGGGCAAAATAGGTGTATTCGGAATGACGGCTCCAATTGAGTTTGGTGGGCTGGGCAGCGATTACCTTTCGTATGTTATAGCCATTGAAGAAATGGCCCGAGTTGATAGTTCCATGGCGGCAACTCTCGCAGCACATAACTCGTTGGGTGTTGGACCAATTGTTGAATTTGGTACGCAGCAACAAAAGGAAACATTTATTCCGGCGTTTTGTACGGGCGAAAAACTTTGGGCATTCGGACTCACAGAAGAGAATGCCGGATCGGATGCTCAAGGTGTTGAAACTACAGCCGAGATTGTTGGAAATGAGTTTCTGGTGAATGGCTCCAAAAAATACATTACCAATGGAACTTCCGAGATTTCAGCCGGAATGACAACTTTGGTAATTACCGGAGAAAAAGGCGGTCGTAAAGAATTTACAGCTATCCTGATTGAAAAGGAACGCGAAGGTTTTACCCGTGAAACCATGAAAGGCAAATTGGTTTGGCGGGCTGCCGACAATGGTATGCTTTATTTTAAAGATTGCAAGGTTCCTATCGAAAACCAGTTGGGTGAGCGTGGCTACGGCTTTAAAATTATGCTGAAAACGCTGGATTCCGGTCGTTTGTCAATTGCAGCTATCGGACTTGGATTGGCGCAGGGCGCCTATGAAATGGCCAAAGCATACAGCAAACAACGCAAGCAATTCGGAAAATCGTTGAGCGAATTTCAGGTAATTGCATTCAAATTAGCTGATATGGCAATGAAAATCGAAAATGCCAGAAATACATTATACAATGCCTGTTGGCTGAAAGATAATGGACACTTTTTTGGGCAGCAGGCCGCAATGGCCAAATTGTATTGTGCTGAAATCGCCCGCGAAGTGGCTGACGAAGCCGTTCAAATTTTGGGCGGCGCTGGTCTGTTCAAAAATCCCGAATGGCCGATCGAACGCTTTTACCGAGATCAACGGTTGCTTCAGATCGGAGAGGGAACGTCCGAGATTTTACGGATGGTGATTTCGCGGAATATATTGAAAGAATAAAAAGTTCGGAGTGAGCTAAAGTCCGGAGTGCCTAAAGTTGACCTATTTTATCAATCATAACTGAAAAAACTGTAATTTCCCAGAAGAATTAAACACAAAGACACGAAGACACAGATTATATAAGGGAAATGAATAATTCTTTGTGACTTAGTGTCTTCGTGTTTGAAATATATCGAAATGAAAACAGATCGCAAACTCGAACACATCCAGCTCGCACTTGATTCACAGACCAAGCTGGCAGAGCAGGATCTTCGATTCAACTATGAACCTTTGCTTGCAGCCCATCCTGAAAATTCGGATTTAAGTATTCAATTTCTCGGGAAAGTTATGCAAACACCTATCTGGGTTTCGAGTATGACTGGAGGAACTGGTGTGGCCCGAACGATCAACGGAAATATTGCTCGCGCCTGTCGCGAATTTGGAATGGGAATGGGATTGGGTTCGTGTCGCAAAATTCTGTTCGACAAAACCGATTGGGCTGACTTTAATTTTCGAGATGAAATTGGGAACCAACCCTTTTGGGCTAATCTTGGAGTTGCCCAGATTGAAGAATTACTCACCTCAAAAAATATTCAGGCTGTCATCGATTTGGTTGGTGATTTGCGTGCAGATGGATTGATTGTTCATGTCAATCCTTTGCAGGAATGGTTTCAGCCCGAAGGAAACCGATTAAAGCAGTCGCCTTTGAATACCATTCAGCAATTGTTAGATCAAGTCTCCTTAAAAGTGATCGTGAAAGAAGTGGGGCAGGGATTTGGTCCAGAAAGTTTGAGCCAATTACTTGCTCTTCCACTTGCTGCTATTGAATTTGGAGCTTATGGCGGAACCAATTTCTCGAAACTTGAAATGTTGCGCAACCATCAGCAGAAACTCGAAGCCAGTTTGCCCTTTGCATTTGTGGGTCAGTCAGCCAGTCAAATGGTCAATTCGATTAATCAAATCCTGAAGGAAAATCCAAATCCAGCTTGTCGGCAACTGATTATTTCAGGAGGTATTCAAAATGCATTGGACGGATATTACCTGACTTCCGTAAGTCAGCTTCCCGCTGTGTTTGGCATGGCCTCAACCGTTTTAAAACATGCATCAGAAAGCTACGAATCGCTGGCTGGATTCCTTGAAAATCAGATTCAGTCACTGAGTCTGGCCAAAGCATATTTGAAAATTAATCCCGATTATCATGGATAACTCCATTATACATGGGTTTTCGAAGTACAATAAAGAAGAGCGCATTGACTCTCTAATTAAGAAATATGGCTTTGATGCAGATCTGGAACAAGTGCTGAGTTCTTTTGAAGCCAATGATAAGTCAATTCAAAAAATTATTGATGAACTCAGCGAAAATCCAATTTCCACTTTCCCATTTCCCTTTTCAGTTACTCCCAATTTTGTGGTGAATGGGAAAAACTTGTTCTTCCCGTTGGTTTCCGAAGAAAGTTCGGTGGTGGCGGCTTTGGCAAATGCAGCTGGTTTTTGGGCGAAGCGAGGAGGTTTTCATGCTGAAGTTTTAGGTACTGAAAAGAAAGGACAGGTTCATTTTTGCTGGAATGGAAATCCGGAATATTTGCAATCACTTTTCCCTGAAATCCGATTAAAATTAATGGCAGATTGTGCTTTTCTGACGACCAAAATGGAAGAGCGAGGCGGTGGAATTACCGGGATTGAACTGAAATTATTGCCACATATTTTGCCGAACTATTATCAGTTGGATACCGGTTTTGAAACCTGCGATGCCATGGGTGCCAACTTCATCAATTCGTGTCTGGAACAGTTCGGGAAAAGCCTTCAGGAGTATTTTCTGACCAGTGAAAAGGTTTCTACAAGCCAGCGCGAATGCGAAATCATCATGGCGATTTTATCCAATTATACTCCTGAAAGTCGGGTACATGTTTGGGTGGAATGTCTGGTTGCTGATTTGCTCGATGGAAAATCGGAGGATGAATGCATTCAGTTTGCCAGAAAGTTTGAGCAGGCGATCCGAATTTCGAAGGTTGATGTTTCGCGCGCCGTAACTCACAACAAAGGAATATTCAACGGTATAGATGCACTGGCGGTAGCTACCGGAAATGATTTTCGGGCGATAGAAGCTTGCGGACATGCGTTTGCAGCCAGAAATGGTCACTATTCCGGATTGACCGATGTGCAGATTCAGGATGGAATTTTTCGGTTCAGCATTGAACTGGCTTTGGCGGTTGGTGTTGTCGGTGGTGTAACCGCCATTCATCCATTGGCTAAACTGGCAATGAAAATATTGGATAATCCTTCTGCGTCGGAATTAATGATTTATCTGGTTGTTGCCGGACTGGCCTCCAATTTTGGAGCTGTCAAGGCATTGGTTTCGGTTGGAATTCAGCAAGGTCACATGAAAATGCATTTGAGTAATATTTTGAACCAACTAAATATTCCTGAAGAGCGACGGGCTGAAATACAAATTTATATTCAGGATAAAACCGTGTCGTTTTCGGCAGTTGAAGAGTATTGGAAGAGTTTAGGGTGAAGTTCTGTTCCTCGTTTCCGTTTTTGTCTATTATCTAAAATCTAACATCTATTGTCTTTTTCCACAACATATCGGGCTAATGGCAAACTGCTTTTAACCGGAGAATATTTGGTTCTTCACGGGGCGAAGGCAATTGCATTGCCATTAAAAGTTGGTCAGCAATTAACTTTTAATGAAGAAAATGCTTCAGATTCTCTTGTCTGGAAGGCTTTTTATCACGATCAGCTTTGGTTTTCGTGCGAGTTGAATCCGGAAAATTTTTCGGTTCAAACGACAAGTCATCCAGAAAAAGCAGAATTGCTCAGCCGGATTTTCAAAACCATTAAAAGCTTAAATCCTGAATTTGCACCTAAGTCAGGGATAAAATTCGAAACCACACTGGAATCCAATCCGGAGTGGGGATTTGGTACCAGCAGCACGCTGATTTGTTTGCTTTCGCAATGGGCTGGGGTCGATCCATTTAAACTGAATGAACTGGTTTTTCAAGGTTCGGGATCCGACATTGCATGCGCCACGGCTGACGGACCGATTTTCTATAGCAGGAATAAACCGGTTGAGACTATTTCATTGAATTATCCGTTTGCTGATCAGTTGTTCCTGGTATATTCCGGAATAAAGAAAAAAACAGCCGCAGAGGTCAGTGTTTTCTTGAAGGAAAGAAAGGTTTCAATCCAAATGATTGATGAAGGATCGGCTTTGACCGATGAATTTTCAAGATGTAGCGATCAGGATGAATTTAACCTTTTAATTCGTCAGCATGAGGCTTTGATTGGCGGTTTGATTGAGCGATTACCGATTAAGTCGGAGTTTTTTGCCGATTTTAAAGGTGAAATAAAATCGCTCGGGGCTTGGGGAGGTGATTTTTTTCTGGCTTCAACCTCAATGCCTTTTTCAGTAGTAAAAAAATACTTTGAAAACAAAGGATTGACCACCGTGTTTAGATGGGACGATCTGATTTTAAAACGACCATTACCATGACCGGAACGTCAAAACATGCGCACTTGAGCCAATGGAAATGTCCATCGAATATTGCTTTGGTGAAATATTGGGGCAAACGCGATTTTCAGAAACCGATGAACCCGTCGCTGAGTTTTGTCCTCCGGAATGCATTCACCGAAACATCGGTTGAATTGCATAAAGACGGAGACAAAAAGGTGGCGTATTTTTTTGAAGGCGTCGAGAGTCCGTTTGGCGAACGCATTGAAAAATACCTGAATTATATTTCAGGTCAGTTTACATGGGTAAACAAATACAATTTCCGGATTTACAGTCACAATAGTTTTCCGCATTCAGCGGGGATTGCTTCGTCGGCTTCTTCATTTGGGGCAATGGCTTTGTGCTTAATTGAGTTGGATTTTATACATTCAGGAAAGGAAACTGATAGCCCTGAATTTTGGCAAAAGGCCTCGGAGCTGGCGCGCATGGGTAGCGGAAGTGCCTGCCGGTCGATATATCCTGGCTTTTTAATCTGGGGTCAGACTCAGTTGTTCGAGTCGAGCAGCGACGAACATGCGATACCGCTTTCAGAGGGAGTTCATCCGGTATTTTCAGATCTTCGCGATGCCATTCTGATTGTTGATTCGGGCGCAAAGGAAGTTTCCAGTTCGGTTGGTCACCGGTTAATGGATGAGCACCACTATCAGCGCTCACGCATTGCGCAGGCGCACCAAAATATCAATGAACTATACCTGGCTTTGCTTACCGGTGATCAGGAAAAATTCATTACAGTGATTGAAAATGAAGCGCTGAGTTTACATGCGATGATGATGACTTCGAATCCGTCGTTTTTGTTGCTGAAGCCGAATAGCCTTGAATTGATTAGCCGGATTCGACGTTTTCGCGAAAAGTCGCAGATCCCGGTTTGTTTTACCATCGATGCAGGACCAAATATACACATGCTTTATTTTCAGGAGAATGAATTGGACGTGAAAGCTTTCATTGAACGCGAGTTGCTGGCTTTTTGCGAAAACGGAAACTGGATTGATGACCGGATTGGCACCGGGCCGGAAAAATTAAAAGATTGAATTACCGAGATGTGATCAGACAATAAATGACAATTTAATGACTATCAATGACAATTTTGAATTCTAAAACTGAAATTTTCAACTCCAAGTTCCTTCTATTTGGCGAATATGGGCTGATTTATGATGCAATGGCGCTGTCGGTTCCGTTTCCAAAGTTTTCAGGTTTTCTGGATTTTGATTCGGATCAGTCTCATTTGGAAAGTACAGATGAAATCAGGAAGTTTTATGAGTATCTTAAATCATTAGATTCTGCTCATCCACTGCATTTTCTGTTCGATCTGGAGCGATTTGAACCCGATCTGGATCAGGGACTCTTCTTTAATTCAACTATTCCACAACAATATGGATTGGGCAGCTCGGGTGCCCTGGTAGCTGCTCTTTTTAGTCGTTATGCGGCATCTTCTGTTCCGACTGAGGATCTTCTCCCGGATTTATTGAAAGCTGACTTTTCCATACTTGAAAGCTATTTCCATGAGAAAAGCTCTGGACTCGACCCATTGATTTCGTTCCTGAATAAACCCATTTTAATTGACTCGAAAAAGCAAATTTGTCCGATTGAATTTGAAATGAATAAATCCGGATTGGCAATGGCTTTAATCGATACCAAAACCACCGGAGCGACTGGGCCTTTTGTTCAGCATTTTATCGATCTTTTTAACTTTCCGGAGTTTGAACAAGCTTTTTATAAACAGTTTATACCTGCAAATAACGGTTGTATTGAGTCATTACTTAGTGGCGATCAGGAGAAATTCTTTTCTAACTTAGAGCAATTGGTCAAGTTTCAGGTTTATCATTTTCATCGGATGATCCCGGTAAATTTCCATCGGATTATTACATTCGCTCATTGCGAAAAAGTATACATCAAACTGCTGGGGTCGGGAGGTGGTGGCTTTTTGCTGGCTTTTGCCGAATCGCAAAACGTTCTTGATCAATGGTCGAAGAAGCGTGAAATCGAACTGTTGTCAATTAGCTAAAAATAGAAAGTGGCTGATTTTAAAATCAACCGCTTTCTAAATCTAAAACTTTATTTTTTACTCTTTTGGTGATGTATTCTCAGGTCGTGGTCCTTTAATTACCTGAGGACGGTCGCGGTTTGGCCTGTGCCTGTTCCGCTGTTGGCGATTTTCGTTTGGTCTGTTCTCGCTCGATTTATTCACCACTGTTCTGGTCTCCTGAACCCGAACCTCCTGAACTTTCGCTTCCTGAGGCCGGTTTTCCTGAGGTCTGTCCCCCTGTGGACGATTTGGTCTCCTGTTCCGGTTGTTGCGGTTTTTCTTCACTTCCGGCATATCAAAATACTTCTGGTCTAACTCGCCTACGTTCATCATGTTTTCCTTCTTGGCTTCAGGCTCATTATATCCTTCGAATGATGGCTTTTGGCCACGCTTGTTCATGTTCAGGAATTTTTTAACATCTTCCAGATCGAGTATAAAAACACGTCCTCCATCAGATTGCGAGTAGCTGTACCAAACTTTTTTCTGTAGAATATCTGTTTTGAAATGGCGTGCCAATCCTTTGTCGGTTTCAATTGCCAGCAACTCGTGTGGAAAATCTTCCAGAGCTTCCAGGTAATGATCGAGTTCGTAGGTGAGGCAGCATTTTAATTTGCCACATCGTCCGGCCATTTTTTCGGCGTTGGGCGACAAACCCTGTTTTACTGCCGCATCTGAAGTTACACTCGAAAAGTCGGTTCTCCAGGTGGAACAGCACAACGCACGTCCGCAAGATCCAATTCCACCAATTCTGCCAGCTTCCTGGCGGGCGCCAATTTGCTTCATCTCAATTTTGATAGCAAATTCCCTGGCATAAAGCTTAATCAGTTCGCGGAAATCGACCCGATCGTCGGCAATGTAATAGAAAATGGCTTTGTTGTTATCGCCACGAAATTCCACATCACCAATCTTCATGTTCAGGCTCAAATCGTTAGCCAGTTGCCTGGCACGAATCATCACCTTGTTTTCTCGCGCTTTAGCCTCTTCCCATTTAATCACATCGGTTGGAGTAGCTTTTCGGTAAATTTTATTCCATTCGTAACGCTCCGGTTTTTTAACCTTCCGTTTAAACTGAAGCTCGGCCAGTTTTCCGGTAAGTGAAACTGCTCCAACATCGTGCCCGGGCGAACATGAAACAACAACTAACTCATCACGTTTCAAATGAATACTGTCATCGTTCAGGAAAAATTCTTTCCGGGTCCCTTTGAACCGTATTTCGACAATATTCGATTCGTTTGATGTGTCAGGTATATCGTTGAGCCAGTCATAAACGCCAAGCATTGCTGGTCTGTCGAGGTCATTATTTGTGTTGCATCCACTGCATCCCATATCTCTCTTTTTTAAAACGAACGACAATATTATCAAATTTTGGGCAGACTTACTATTTTTATTCTGTCTAAATAACGAAACAGATAGAAGTGTCGGCGATTCGTAAATCAGTCATTCCTTCAGGATAAGCACAAAACATTTATCTTTGAATCCAAATTTTAAGATTATGCAAATTCGATATTTTTTCCTAACTGTACTTTCGTTGCTGATCTTTTGTTCCGGAATAAAGGCACAACAACTTAGTCCTGAAGCTTCTGTAAGTATTTTGACTTGTAATCCGGGAGAAGAGGTTTATTCCATGTACGGACATACCGCAATTCGGGTAACTGATGCTTCGCTGAACCTTGATGCCGTGTTCAATTACGGGCTTTTCAGTTTTGATACGCCAGATTTCATGTATCGTTTTGCCAAGGGACAAACTGATTACGCTATGGGTGGAGAGCGGTTTATAAGTTGGCTGCCTCAGTATGACGAAGAAAAAAGAAGTGTATACGAACAGGTGCTCAACCTCACTCCGGAAGGAAAGAACAAGCTTTTTCAGGCATTGGTTGAAAACGCCAAACCCGAAAACCGAATGTATCGATACAATTTTTTCATGGATAATTGTGCTACGCGTGTTCGTGATATGATTGAGCACAATGCCGGAGCACCTATTCGGTTTACAGATAATCATCCAACAGAAAGCTACCGCGATTTGATCAAAAAATTCCATCACTCATTTCGCTGGATTGATCTGGGCATCGATTTGTTAGTAGGCAAAAAGGCAGATCTACAGGTTCCGGCCTACGGACAAATGTTTTTACCCGATTACCTGAAAGACCAGTTTGCAAAAGCTGAAATTACTATTGATGGAAAAGCGCAGCCACTGGTTCTTGAGACCCGCACTTTGCGCGAGTATCCGAATTCTAAACTGAATTCAGATTTACCCTGGCCGGCCATTGTTTTCGGAATTTTGTTCCTGATTGTTGCTGTAATTTCGGTTCGTAGCTTTCTTCAGAAAAAGAAAACTGACTGGCTGGATTATTGGTTACTTGGATTAAGTGGTTTTGCCGGGTTAATTCTTGGCTGGTTCACTTTGTATTCGGAGCATCCGGCCATGAGTCCCAATTTTAATCTGCTGTGGGCATTTCCGCTGAACCTGTTTTTTGCCAGATTGTGGGCAGTTAAAAAATGGAGACCCCAAACGCGCTACTATTTCTGGCTATCCGGAGCACTTTTACTGCTTTCGTTTGTGGCTGGGCAACAATTTAATCCTGCAGTTTATTTTATAATCCTGATTTTGCTGGTACGCGTTGTTGTGAATTTAATTCCGGAGAAGAAGTAAACATTGTTCAGTATTCAGTCTCAGTCGGTAGAAAAACAGACCACTGCGACTGACAACTGATTAACTAATCCGACTAATCTTTCTGTTCAGAGGACGTTCAATCGAGATTGGAACTTTCTCTTCAATCACACTGCTCGAATCCAGTCCAAGTGACTTCACATCGTTGATGCTAAATAGTCTGGCGAAAGCATGTAAGCCCATTATCATGGTTTCCCAGGGAGATAATTTATAATCCTGAGTCATCACGCGGTCGAGGTTGACAAACAGAAAGTCCGCGGGGAAATGATGCTTTTTCAGTGATTCGTATGAGCTAGTTAGTTTTATTTCGCCGCTGGCGACTAAGTCTTTCAGTACTTCTTTAAAATAAAGATTAACTCGCGGTTCTATCTTAAATCCAATGTGAAAATCGATACGAACCAATGTACCGGGAATAAACTGATTAACTTCATAACTAAATGTATCCGGTTCATCAACAGTGTCAACATGGAGTAACCAATAGGTTTGTGCACGTTTGGGCTGCTTATTGAAGATCGAATACATGATTTTGGATTCGATCTGATGAAGTTCGTTGGCCTTGATAATGTACACAAGGTTGGTAGCAATTTGTGGAATTGTTTTGTCCTTACTCAGATCTTCAAATAGATGCAGATATTTGTTGATGTTTGAGAAACTGATGTGCCTGTTCTTGATCTTACGTCCAAAAAACCACCCGAACATGATGAGCAAAAAAGCACATGCCAATGCAATTGAAAACCACCCACCATTCGCGAATTTGTGCAAGTTGGCGATCAGAAATGAAGTTTCGATTGTGCCAAAAAGCAGCCCTAGTATGATTAAAATAGTAATATGAACATCTTTCTGGTAGAGGTAATAAATCAATAGCAGCGAGGTCATCATCATGGTTATTGTGATCGACAAGCCATAAGCAGCTTCCATGTTCGACGACTCCTGAAAAAAGAGAACGACAAAACAAACCGATACCCACAACAGCCAGTTCACAAAAGGAATATAAACCTGACCTTTTATGGTTGTTGGGTGCAGTACTTTTATTTTAGGCCAGAAATTCATGGAAACGGCCTCGCTAATGAGCGTATATGATCCGGTGATCAAAGCCTGACTTGCAATTACCGCAGCAGCAGTTGAGATCAATATTCCGGGGAAAAGAAACCAACCGGGCATAATGGAGTAAAACGGATTCAGATCTTCGACAGGTTGAGGATGACTCATCAGCCAAGCTCCCTGACCAAAATAGTTTAGTAATAGTGCAAGTTTCACAAAGATCCACGAAATTCGTATGTTTTTGATTCCACAATGACCCAAGTCAGAATACAACGCTTCGGCTCCGGTGGTACACAAAAACACGGCGCCAAGCAATATAAATCCTTTGGGATATTGGGTTAGGAAATTGAATGCATAAATCGGGTTCACTGCATTTAGAATTTCAGGAGATGTGGTGATTTGAGAAAATCCAAGCACTGCAAGCATTCCGAACCAAATGACCATAATTGGACCAAATGAGTTTCCGATAAATTTTG
>Ga0302296_1002959_pt1 | contig 11117 bp, 7 predicted proteins | sample III_Fen_N3_1_FD_194546 | JGI IMG/M metagenome (GOLD analysis project Ga0302296, IMG submission 194546) | Peat permafrost microbial communities from Stordalen Mire near Abisko, Sweden - III_Fen_N3_1 | ecosystem: Environmental > Terrestrial > Soil > Wetlands > Permafrost | place: Sweden: Abisko... | reverse complement strand
CCAAGTTCTTGTAATTCGTCGATTGTAAGCGTTTTTCCTACAATAACATTGGTTTCGAAATTGATTCCAAGCATTTTAAGGTAATTGATTTCATGGTCGATTACGTTATTAGGTAAACGGAATTCAGGAATACCATATTTCAATACACCACCAATTTCGTGTAAAGCTTCAAATACCGATACTTCATAACCACGCATTGCCATATCACCAGCAAACGATAATCCTGCAGGACCAGAACCTACAACGGCAACTTTCATTCCATTCTTTTTGATTGGAGGAACAGTTTGTTTTCCGTTTTCACGTTCGTAGTCAGCAACAAAACGTTCTAGGTTTCCAATTGCAACTGGTTCTCCTTGTTTTTTGATTGTATAGAAACATTCTTTTTCACATTGACGTTCTTGTGGACAAACACGACCACAAACTGCTGCCAATGAACTTGTTTCTTTTATAACTTGAGCAGCATCAATGAAGTTACCAAGTTCTATTTGTTTAACAAAGTCGGGGATAGATATCTCAACTGGACAACCTGTAATACAAGTTGGAGTAGGACAGTCGATACAACGTTTTGCTTCTACTAAAGCTTGTTCTTTTGTAAAACCTTTATTTACCTCAATATTCGATTTATTGCGAACATCAGGTGCTTCTTCAGCCATTTTACCTCTCACTATTTGCATGCGATCTTTTACTGATATAGCTTTTCTAAGCTCATCACGCCATGCTTCACTGCGTCTTGCTTTGCGAATGTTTTCTGCTTCCGACATATTATTCAACTTTACAATTATTATTAGCTTCAGTTTCTATCTCTTTGTATGCACCTAAACGTGATAACATTTCATCGAAATCAACTTTAAGAGCATCGAATTCTGGTCCGTCAACACAAACGAATTTTGTTTCACCACCAACACTAACTCGGCAAGCTCCACACATTCCTGTACCATCAACCATAATTGTATTTAAACTGGCAATCGTTGGTAATGAATATTTACGAGTTACATCGGTAACTGCTTTCATCATAATTGCTGGCCCAATTGTTAGAGCTAAGTCAATTTTTTCTTGTTTAATGATTTTTTCACAACCATCGGTCACTAAACCTTTGTCGCCATAGGTTCCATCATTAGTCATAATTAAAACTTCAGTCGAAGCATCTCTGATTTGTTGTTCAAGAATAATTAAATTCTTGCTACGTGCAGCCAAAACAGTGATAATACGGTTTCCAGCAAGTTTCAATGCTTTAAGGATTGGTAACATTGGAGCTAATCCAACTCCACCACCAGCAGCTAGTACTGTTCCGAAGTTTTCGATATGTGTTGCATGTCCTAATGGACCTACAATATCGTCAACATATTCGCCAACATTAAGGTTTACCAACTTTCTTGAGCTTACTCCAATTCTTTGAATAATCAAATCAATTGTTCCTTTTTCAAGGTCTGAATCAACTATTGTAAGAGGAATTCGTTCGCCCTTATCGCCAACTTTCACTATTACGAAATGTCCCGCTTTTCTGTTTTTAGCAATGCGAGGTGCTTCAATCGTCAACTGAAAAACATTTTCAGAAAACTGAATTTTATCAATTATTTTATTCATTTTTTATAAAATCTATGGTCAAAAAATCGAGCATGAAATTAATATTTTTTTTTAAATCAACATCATTTTTCTGAGATATTTATTCTAAGTATTTTTCTTAAAATATTTAATAAATAATCATAATAAAATCCCTTGATATTATTGGTTATTCAATGATAATATGTCCATTAAAAACATAAAAAAAGGAAACGTTTGTTTTACGTTTCCTTCTGTTAATTTATTCAGTACAAGTACAAACCAAATTTCTATCGCCATGAGCATCGTTTATTCTCGAAACGGTTGGCCAATATTTATTTGCCGCAGAATCCACAAATGGGAATACTGCTTTTTGACGAGTGTATGGTCTATCCCAATTTTCTGCAGTAACAACAAGTGAAGTATGTGGTGCATTTTTTAAAACATTGTTTTTAGAGTCTGCATTTCCTGCTTCAATTTCTGCTATTTCTTCACGAATTGAAATCATTGAATCAATAAAACGATTTAACTCTTTTAACGATTCACTTTCTGTTGGTTCTACCATCAATGTGTCGTGTACAGGGAACGATACTGTTGGAGCATGAAATCCATAATCCATCAAACGTTTTGCAATGTCGGTTACTTCAATGCCTGCTGTTTTCTTAAACTCATGACAATCGAGAATCATTTCGTGTGCACAACGACCATTTTTTCCTGTATATAATATAGGGTAGTATGCTTTTAAATTTTCTGCAATATAGTTTGCATTTAAAATTGCGATTGCTGTTGAATGTTTCAAGCCTTTATCGCCAAGCATTTTTACATAAGCATGCGATATAAGCAATACCAATGAACTTCCGTAAGGTCCCGATGAAACAGATACATTATTCTCTTCCCAAACTTTTGGAGATGGTAAGAACTGCTCTAATCCTTTACGAACTAATACTGGACCAACTCCTGGACCGCCACCACCATGAGGAATGCCAAATGTTTTATGTAAGTTAAGGTGACAAACATCTGCACCAATCGATGCTGGACTTGTGTAACCAACTTGAGCATTCATATTTGCACCATCCATATAAACTAATCCACCATTAAGGTGAATTGCTTCTGTCATTTTTAAAATATCTTCTTCAAAAACACCATGAGTTGATGGATAGGTAATCATCACTCCAGCAAGATTTTCCTTATTTTCTTGAGCTTTCGTTTTTAAATCTTCAAGATTGATGTTTCCTTTTTCATCGCATGCAACTGTTATGGTTTTAAATCCAGCCATAATAGCACTTGCAGGGTTTGTTCCGTGTGCCGATGAAGGAATTAAGATAATATCTTTATGTCCATTATTATTTGACTCATGATATGCTTTAATCGCTAAAAGTCCAGCATATTCGCCCGATGCACCTGAATTTGGTTGGAAGCTAATTCCGCCAAGTCCAGTTATTTTTAATAATGCTTCTGATAGTTCATTAATAACTTGTAAATATCCTTCTGCCTGCTCGTTTGGAACAAATGGATGGATGCCACCAAATTCATCCCAACTTAATGGAAGCATTTCGGTTGCAGCATTCAATTTCATTGTACACGATCCTAAAGGAATCATTCCGTGAACCAAAGAGAAATCTTTATTCTCTAAAGATTTAATATAACGCATTAAATCTGTTTCGCAACGATATGCATTGAAAACTTCTGCTGTTAAGAAATCGCTTGTTCTTGCAAATGATTTTTCAAATCCAACTTTAGTAGAAAGATTTGAGGCAGTTGTTTTCGATCCTTTAGCTTCTGCAAATATTGAAAGTAGTAACGCAACGTCCGATAAAGAATTTGTTTCATCAAGAGTTATGCTGATTCCCGCTTTTCCGTAATTAAGATTTACCTTTTTAGTTAAAGCTATTTCTTTAATTTTTGAAATTGCATCAGTTGCTATATATAAGGTATCGAAGAAGTTTTTGTTTTCAATTGAATAACCAAGAGCTTTTAAGCCTTCGGCTAATGTATCGGTTAAGTTTGCAATGTTTGTTGCTATTTCAACTAAACCATCTTTGCCATGATATACAGCATACATTCCCGACATATTTGCCAACAATGCTTGCGATGTGCAAATGTTAGATGTTGCTTTTTCGCGTTTGATGTGTTGCTCTCTTGTTTGAATTGCCATACGTAAAGCTGGATTTCCTGCAGCATCTATCGACATTCCAATGATACGACCTGGCATTTTGCGAGTAAATTCATTGCTTGAAGCAAAAAAACCTGCATGTGGACCACCATAAGCCATTGGTAAACCAAAACGTTGCATTGATCCTACAACTACGTCAGCTCCCCATTCGCCTGGAGGTATTAATAATGTTAAGCTTACTAAATCGGCAGCAACACAAACTTTTGCTCCACTTGCATGTATTTGTTCTGTGAACGATTTGTAATCATTTATCTCACCTTTTGCATCAGGATATTGAATTAATGCTCCAAATATTTTTTCTGTAGCTTGGAATGTTTTCCAATCGCCAGTTACAATTTCAATTCCTAAAGCTTTTGCTCTTGTCTTTACAACATTTGTTGTTTGGGTAAATACTTGCGCATCTATAAAGAATTGGTTTGCACCAGCTGTTGTTTTTTGTTTACTTAAATTATTCCAAAACATAAGCATAGCCTCAGCTGCCGATGTCCCTTCGTCAAGTAACGATGCGTTTGAAATAGCCATTCCCGTTAAATCAGTCACAACTGTTTGATAGTTTAAAAGTGCTTCCAAACGACCTTGCGATATTTCTGCCTGATATGGAGTGTAAGACGTGTACCAACCTGCGTTTTCAAGCATGTTGCGTTTTATTACTGAAGGCATTATAGTGCCATAATATCCTTGACCGATAAAGGTTTTGTACAGTTTATTCTTCGCAGCAATTGTTTTAAGATTCTGCAAATATTCGAATTCGCTGATAGCTTCACCAACACCCATTTCCGATTTGTTGATAATTGCCGAAGGAATAACTTGTGATAATAACTCATCGATAGACTTGCATGACACACTTTCAAGTAATGTGTTTATGTCGTTTTGTAACGAACCAACATGCTTGTTTACAAAGGATTGAACTGACATTTTTGAGTAATTTAAGTAATTAAATAGTTTTAATTTTACTAGTTCAAAGATATACTTTATCTTTACTTCCGTATTTTAAACATTTCAAGAATTATGAACAAACTGTTAGTACTTTTATTCTGTTTTATAGCTTTTAGCAAACTTACTGTAGCTCAAGATACTATAGTTACCATGGAGGGAGAAAGAATCGTTGCAAAATCAATTACAATAAATCAAACTTCGAATGAATGTTTTTATGTTAAATTAAATGATTCTGAAAAAGTAATCGATTTTGAAGATATTTTCTCTGTCCGTGATACCTTAGGTAAGGAAACAATATATTATAAACAAGATCCTCAAAAAGGATTTTATGAAAGTCCTGCAGATATGAAACTATATGTTGAAGGTATGATGGCAGCTCAAAAGAAATATAAATCACCGTTATCTTCATGTGGTGGAATGATTCTTTCTGTTTCTGCCGTAACAGCTGTTGCTATTACTGGTATTGGAGGTCTCTTTTGGACACCCTTAGTACCTGTTATTTATACTGGTTTTGTTCTTAAATCGAAACCTAGTGTAACAAAAATAACAAATTCTCTTCCTGAAAATTTACGTCAAGAAAAATACATTATTGGCTATATAACACAAGTAAAAAAGAAACGTGTTAATAATGCAATTTTTGGATCTGTTGGTGGTTTGATTCTTGGTTGTTTTGGCTATTTTATTGTTTCTTCAATTCAAAAGTAAAAAACGAAATAGTTCTTTTTAATATATCATACAGTATTTCGATATAATATTTATAACGAAATATATCTTTAATTTATTCATAATCAATTCTATTTTGATTTAATAATATAAAGCATTTATGAAATGTAAAATGATGATACTTGGATTAATTCTATTATCCTTGGTATCTTTTGGACAGGTTGATGAAACTAAAAATTATTTATACTTATATTCTGATTCTGTTATTTATTCTAAATTTATAACATTTGAAAGTCCTTTTTTTAGTGAAGGCTATTTTATTCTTGATTCTAACGAAATTTTAAGTAAAAAAGTTAAATTTTATAAAAAAGAGAATGATTTCTATGCAAGTTTGAATTATAACGAGTTTGCTTTACGAGTTTGTAAAGGGAAAATAAACTTATATGAGATTGTTAAATTTGGTGTTAATCATACAAAATATATTTTAAATTTTTACAATAAAAACTTTGAGGATTTAAAAGATGCTAATTATACTAATTTAAAAATAGATTTAGCTGATAATAAGGAAAGTTTACTCTATTTGAATAAATTTAAAAAGATTAGAAATATACAAACTGTTCTTTGTTTAGTTGGAGGTGCATCAATTTTAGGATGTATTACTACTTTGCCCAATAACTCAAGTGGAACAGGTAATATTATTGCATTAATTGGTGGAGGATGTTGTTTTTGGGCTAGTTATTTTATTTCATTTTCTAAACCGAAACAATTAAGACGAGCAATTGATTCATATAATAAATAATATAAAAATAAAAGACCTTGTTCTAAGTATAATGGCTTGTGTATTATTTGAATATTGTAGTTAAGTGTTACTTCGTAATCATAAATACAATATAAGTTTTGCTAAATAAGTTACAAAAAACAGAAAACCCCGTCTATCGAAATAAGCGGGGTTTTTCTGTTTTATAAATTTAGTTCCTTATTCTGGTCTTGGAAGTAAGGCTTTTCTTGAAAGCTTGTATTTTCCTTTTTCGAAACCGATAAGTTTTACGTCAATTTTATCACCAACTTTTAGAACTTCTTCTACTTTATCAAGTCTTTTCCATTCTATTTCAGAAATGTGGCAAAGTCCGTCAACACCTGGAAGGAATTCAACAAATGCACCAAAAGGTTGGATGTTTTTTACAACACCTGCAAATATTGCTCCAATTTCAGGCTCAGTAGTAAGAGCTTTGATGAATGATATAGCCATGTCGATGCTTGCTTTATTGCTACCGCAAATTTCAACTTCGCCTTGGTTACCAAGTTCTTTAATTGTAATGATAGTATCAGAACGTTTTTGAAGATCTTGAATAACTTTTCCTCCCGAACCTATAACCGCACCGATTTGATCTTTCTCGATGTACATTTTAACGATTCTTGGAGTATGTGGTTTGTAATCTTCACGAGGAGCTGGAAGTGTAGAACAAATTTTGTCCATAATATGAAGGCGACCTTTTTTCGCTTGTTCCAATGCTAAACGCAATGTCTCAAATGAAAGACCATCAACTTTAATGTCCATTTGTGTAGCTGTAATACCTTTTGTAGTACCACAAACTTTAAAGTCCATATCACCTAAATGATCTTCTTCTCCTAAAATATCAGAAAGAATTGCAAAACGATTTGTCTTAGTACAAGAAATCATACCCATTGCAATACCAGTAACTGGACGTTCTATTTTAACACCAGCATCCATAAGAGCAAGAGAACCTGCACAAACTGTTGCCATCGATGATGAACCATTTGATTCTAAAATGTCAGATACAACACGAACAACATAAGGGTTAACATCTGGTCCAGGTATCATTCTTTTTAATGCACGATGTGCAAGATTTCCATGTCCAATTTCACGACGACTTAAACCTCTAGGAGATTTAGCTTCACCTGTTGCAAATGGAGGGAAATTATAATGTAATAAAAATCTTTCAGTTCCACGGAAAAGAACATCATCAATTATTTTCTCATCAAGTTTAGTACCTAATGTTACCGATGTTAATGATTGTGTTTCTCCTCTTGTGAAAACAGCAGAACCATGAGCAGATGGTAAATAATCTACTTCGCTCCAAATTGGACGAATTTCCTCTGTTCCACGTCCATCAAGACGTTTTCTTGTATCTAAAACATAGTTTCTAACAGCTTGTTTTTCTTCATCGTGGAAGAATAAGTCTATAAGTTTGCCATTAAATGAATGTCCTTCGCCTAAGCTTTCGATAAATTGTTTTTTTACCGATTTGAAAGCTTCACTACGTAAATCTTTATTGGTAATTCCTTTATTTACTACATCATATAATTTTGCGTAGCAGAAATCGTGAACTTTTTGTTGTAAAACATCATCGCTCAAATGGTCATCGTAGCTACGAGCAACGGTTTTGCCTGCAAGAACTTTTAAGTCTTCCAATGCTTGACATTGTTGTTTTATAGCATCGTGAGCAATTTTTATAGCTTCTAACATTTCTTCTTCAGAAACTTCGCTCATTTCACCTTCAACCATCATGATATTTTCTTTTGTTGCTGCAACTATTACGTCGATATCAGCAACTTCTAAATCAGATGCAAGTGGGTTAACAATGAATTTACCATCAATTCTAGCAACACGTACTTCCGATACAGGGCCGTTGAATGGAATATCGCTAACTGCAAGAGCTGCACTAGCAGCTAAACCAGCAAGAGCATCTGGTAAAATATCTACATCAGCAGAAATTAAGTTGATTGTAACAAAAACTTCAGCATGATAATTATCAGGAAATAATGGACGTAATGCACGGTCTACTAAACGAGAAATTAAAATTTCATAATCGCTTGCTCTACCTTCTCTTTTTAAGAATCCACCAGGGAAACGTCCAGCAGCAGCAAATTTTTCTTTATATTCTACTGTTAAAGGCATGAAATCAACATCTGGTTTGATGTCTTTTGCTGCACAAACAGTACAAAGTAACATTGTGTTGCCCATTTTCACTACAACCGATCCATCTGCTTGTTTTGCAAGTTTGCCCGATTCTATTTCAATGGTGCGACCGTCACCTAAGTCTATTGTTTTTGTTATGAGATTATACATGTTCTTTAGCTTTTGGTATTAATTACTTAAGGGTATAAAACAATAGAAGGCAATTACGTAAATTGCCTTCTATCTCTTTTTTTGAAATATAATTATTTTCTTAATTCCAATTCTTTGATGATACTTCTGTAACGTGAAATATCATTTGCTTTTAAGTAATCAAGGAGGCTTCTTCTTTTACCAACTAGCTTAATTAACGCTCTTTGGGTTACAAAATCTTTTTTGTTTTTCTTTAAAAGTTCTGTAAGGTGATTTATTCTTGTAGTGAATAATGCAATTTGTGATTCACTTAAACCACTGTTTGTTGCTGATTTGCCGTACTTTTCGAAAATAGACAGTTTTTGTTCTTTGGTCAAATACATAATGTCCTTTTAGTTTTAAATATATTCTTTTTTCTTTCAATTTTTGACTGGCAAAGGTACTTAATTAAAAATCATAGTTGCAAATATTTTACCGCTTTTTTTATGACTATTACTAAAATTACCTTTTTGCTCTCAAATATATGATTTATACAGTCATTTTTCTTCGGTTTATTACTTTATTTTACTCGTAATTCACAATTAATAATTATTATCACCCCGCCCATCCATCTCTATCCAAACTTCTATACTGAATAGCTTCGGCTAAATGATGAGTTTGTATCTTTTCACTTTCTTCGAGGTCGGCAATTGTTCTCGACACCTTTAATATTCTATCATAAGCACGAGCCGATAATCCCAGTTTTTCCATTGCTGTTTTTATGAGTTGTTGGCAGGCTGCATCAAGTTCACAATATTGCCTGATTTGCTTCGAACTCATTTGTGCGTTGCAATGAATAAGTTCGCTATCAACAAATCGTTCTTCTTGTACTTTCCGGCCTATCATTACTCTGTCGCGAACTGTTTTGCTTGTTTCGCTTTCTCTTACTTCCGATAGTTTATCAAATGGCACAGGAACAACCTCTATATGAATGTCGATTCTGTCTAGTAATGGTCCCGAAATGCGACTTAAATACTTTTGAACAATCATTGAACTACATACACATTCTTTTTCGGGATGATTGTAAAATCCGCAAGGACATGGATTCATCGATGCTACTAACATAAAACTTGCAGGATAATCTATTGCAAATTTGGCTCTAGAAATAGAAATCGTCCTGTCTTCTAAAGGTTGACGCATTACTTCCAAAACGGTACGTTTAAATTCAGGTAATTCATCAAGAAATAAAACTCCATTATGTGCCAACGAAATTTCACCAGGTTGTGGAAAAGTTCCGCCTCCAACAAGTGCAACATCCGATATTGTATGATGTGGCGAACGATAGGGGCGGGAAGTCATTAGCGATGTTTCTTTATCAATTTTTCCTGCAACACTATGTATTTTAGTGGTTTCTAATGCTTCGTGCAATGTCATTGGTGGTAATATTGAAGCTATCCGTTTTGCGAGCATTGTTTTTCCTGCTCCGGGTGGTCCTATCATTATTATATTATGTCCACCAGCAGCTGCAATTTCTAAAGCACGTTTTACATTTTCCTGACCTTTCACATCTGCAAAATCTGTTTCAGTTTTATATGCTTTTTCAAAAAACTCTTTCCTAGTATCGATGATAGTTTTTTCTAAAACTCGTCTTCCATCTAGAAATTCTATCACTTCTATGATGTTTTCTACACCATAAACATCTACATCATTTACAACTGCTGCTTCACGAGCATTTCCTTTTGGCAATATCATGCCTTTAAAACCTTCTTTTCTTGCTTGAATGGCTATGGGCAAAGCTCCTTTCATGGGTTGAATTTTACCATCGAGCGACAGTTCTCCCATTATTATAAATTTTTCTAGTAAATCGTTTTGTATCTGTCCCGAAGCACCAAGTATCCCCATTGCAATCGATAAATCGTAAGCCGATCCTTCCTTCCGTATATCGGCTGGAGCTAAATTGATTACTATTTTTTTGCCTGGAAGATTATAACCATTTATGCGTAAAGCCGATTCAACTCTTTGTTGACTTTCCTTTACTGCACTATCGGGTAGTCCAACCATAAAGAAGTTGAGTCCTATCGAAACATCAACTTCAACAGTTATTATTGTTGCATTTATGCCAAAGACAGCACCTGCGTATGTTTTAATGTACATTGTTGAATAATTTTTCCTAAGTTGTTTAGGCAAAAATATTCAATAAAATGGAAATTACAAATTCGTTTCAATAAAATGAATTAACGAATGTATAATTTTTATGTGAATCTCTTGAATTCTATCGGAATAACCCTCGTTTTGAACGCAGATACAAATGTCTGAAAGCGATTTGAGAACACCACCTGAATTTCCCGATAATGAAATGACTTTCATTCCTTTTTGCTTTGCAATTTCTGCCGCAAGGCTTATGTTTTTTGAATTTCCACTTGTGCTAATTGCAAATAAAACATCGCCCTCATTTCCTAATGCTTCTACATATCTCGAAAATATATAGTCGAAACCATAATCGTTAGCAGTACAGGTAATATGCGATGGATCGGAAATTGCAATAGCGGGAAATGGATTCCGATTATTTCTATAGCGACCCGTTAATTCTTCGGCAAAATGCATTGCATCGCACATTGATCCACCATTACCACACGAAATTATCTTTTTACCTTGTTTTAGAGCATCAACTAAAAGTAATCCTGCTTTTTCTAAAAGTATAAAATTATTGTCATCGTCGATAAAGCTTTGAAGTACCGATTTTGCTTGTTGAAATTC
>Ga0302296_1002956_pt1 | contig 11121 bp, 8 predicted proteins | sample III_Fen_N3_1_FD_194546 | JGI IMG/M metagenome (GOLD analysis project Ga0302296, IMG submission 194546) | Peat permafrost microbial communities from Stordalen Mire near Abisko, Sweden - III_Fen_N3_1 | ecosystem: Environmental > Terrestrial > Soil > Wetlands > Permafrost | place: Sweden: Abisko... | reverse complement strand
ATTATTTCTTCCGTGTTTTTTCGAAAAAAATTATCTATTGTATCACCAAAATAATAGCTTAGCATTAGAAGTTGAGTTTTGATTCAAATTATTTAATATCACAAAACTACACATTAACCTCTAGATTCACAACAAACTCATTAACTTTTTTATTTCCCCAGCGCAAATATCTGTTTTTGTAGACTATAAATCAAAGACTATACGTCACACTATGTTATTTTTATAAAATATATTTGTTCGGGTTTCTCATACTTTATTTATACTCTGTTATTCAAAATCGCCCCTCCCGACTACAGCGTGTCGTCCGGTTCGCTCCCACTGTTCGCAATGGGTATTCTTTTCATATCAGTTCGTTACGTTTTTTCAGTCTACACCATTTCTTCCACCCCGTATTTTGCCCGCCGTGTGTCAGTAAGTTCACGTTTTCCTCCCCTCGGCACCCCTCTTTAAATCATAAATAATGTTAACTATGTATTTTAAATAATACAAATTCTGCCTGTGCGGAAATCCGCATAAATAAAAGATTTAATATAATTTTTCAGACGACGTATTGAGATTTATTCTTTATCCGTAAATCTTAAAATAATTTAATTCGATATTATTCACTCTTTTTATTTTCATAAAATCCATTTATATTTGCTCCCGGGTTAACATAATATCGGTTGAGCCCGATAGTTTTATGTCAACCTCATTTTTTAAATAACATCTTAAACTAACACGTAAAAATTTTGAAATTATGAACAAATCTTCCGAAACAGGACATGCCAAAAACGTGGCAAACTTTGAGACTTTAAGCAACTATGTGATTTCGTACAACGGTGCTTACAATCCGTCGCGCGCAGCCATTCAGGTACAGTCCTTGCAAACCATCCTCAGCAATGCAAAAAATGCTATGACTCAAGTCAACAACGCCCTGTCGCCCTACAGAATGGCAGGTGCCGAACGCGAATCTTCCTTTAAACCGCTTAATACACTTGTTACCCGAGCGATTAATGCACTTAAAGCCACCGAGACCACCGGCAAAATGGACGAAACTGCCCTTTCTGTAGCGCGTAAAATAACCGGCAAAAGAGCAACTCCCATTAAACAAGCCACGGCAGCTGCAGCTACAGCCGGTGCCGAAGAAGGACCAAAACATATATCCGCAGCACAAACCAGCTACGATAACCTGCTCGAAAATTTTGATAAACTGATTATTCACCTGCAAAACATCCCGCAGTACAGACCCAACGAACCTGAACTGCAACCCCAGGCACTCAGAGCATTCAAAGAAAATCTGTATGCCAAAAACAATCAGGCAAAACTTACCGACATAGCACTAAGTAATGCTCGCATAGCCCGAAACAAAATAATGTACGAACCCCTCACGGGAATGACCGACATTGCGGCAGACGTAAAAGCCTATGTAAAGTCGGTGTACGGAGCCACTAGTCCCGAGTTCAAACAAATCAGTAAAATTGAATTTAAACTCAACTAATCCCTGATTCGGAATTCGCCGAAAACTCTGAATATATTGGTGCTCTGCTTCTGAAAAGTAGCAGAGCACTTTTTTTATGCTATTTAGTCCGCATTTGTCTGATCCGTATTTTTGATAAAAAGGTCAGTGATGTTGAATTGAGCAATCCTCGCTCATTACCGGTCTCACCCGATGATCCGAAGTATCGACCATCGTAGCTAAAAACTGGTGGAGTGAACATAAATCTCCGCTCCTCCCCGCCGATGTTCTAATATCAAATCCTGAAAATAGTTTCTGCATTGAGCGAAATGGTCACTGCGGTTTGCGGGATAGTAACCTCGATCTGCGGAATAACTACCGCAGTTTGCGGGATGGCTACCGCGATGTGCGGAATCGTTTCCGCGTTCTGCGGAATGACTACCGCGACGTGCGGGATTGCTTCCGCGTTCTGCGGAATGGTCTCCGCGGCGAGCGGAATCGGTTCCGCGGTTTGCGGGATGATCACCGCGTTCTGCGAAATCGTTCCCGCGTTATGAGGGCTGGTCTCCGCGACGTGCGGAATGACTTCCGCAATGTTAGGGATAGCTACCGCAGTTTTAAAACTCCTTTCCCCTTTTGCAAAAACACCCTCCGCCCCGATTAAATCCATTAATCAACTCACAATGCTGCATAAGTCCTTACAATTTTATAACTTTGCAACCCAAAACATTAGGTATTTACCCAACGTTATAAGGGCGCTTAATGCAAGAAAGAATAGTAAAACGGGAATATATCAGCGTCAGTTGAAAACTCCGTAGGAGTTTAATGTCAATAGCCCCTGGTGTAGCTTGCGAAACCGGGGGTAAATAGCAAAACAAACCACCAACCCCGTAGCGGGTTGAACATTAGAGAAGAAACATTCAATCTGGTGTACGCTGAAACCTTATTGATCTTTCCCGAACTGGACATTGAAAATAATTAATTGATAACTGAAATAATGGATTTTAAGTACGATGTAATCGTTATCGGTGCAGGCCATGCCGGAAATGAAGCCGCCTGTGCAGCAGCCAACATGGGTTCAAAGACCCTTCTCATCACGATGGATATGAACAAAATCGGCCAGATGAGTTGTAATCCCGCCGTAGGCGGAATCGCCAAAGGACAAATTGTACGCGAAATAGATGCACTCGGTGGACAAATGGGAATCATTACCGACCGCTCTGCCATCCAATTTAGGATGCTTAACCGCTCCAAAGGACCCGCCATGTGGAGTCCCCGCTCGCAGAGCGACCGCCATCAGTTCATCCAACATTGGATTACCACCATCACCAACACCCCTAACCTCTTCGTTTGGCAGGACACCGTCAAAGAACTGGTGATTGAAAACGGCGAAGTCACCGGACTAATCTCGGCACTCGGGGTTCATTTCCGTGCCAAATCCGTAGTGCTTACCGCCGGTACATTCCTGGGCGGACTTATGCATTTTGGCAAAAACCAGCTGGCTGGCGGTCGCATTTCCGAACCGGCTTCGTACGGCATCACCGAACAGCTAAAAAGTCTCGGTTTCATCACAGATAGAATGAAAACGGGAACCCCTTGCCGTATAGATGGGCGTACCATAGATTTTAGCAAAACGACCGAACAAATCGGCGATACCGACTTCCATAAGTTCTCGTTTCTGGAAGAAGCAAAACGCGAGCTTCCACAACAAAGTTGCTGGATAACCTATACCAATGAAACGACCCACAATGAATTAAGGAAGGGATTGGCTGACTCTCCCCTGTTCAACGGACAAATTCAAAGTATCGGCCCAAGATATTGTCCCAGCATCGAAACGAAAATAGTCACTTTTGCCGACAAAACATCACACCAACTTTTTCTGGAGCCCGAAGGTGTGGACTCAAACGAGTATTACCTGAACGGTTTTTCCTCTTCGCTCCCGCTCCGCGTTCAGATTGATGCCATTCATACCGTTCCCGGATTGGAAAATGCGCAACTCTTTCGTCCGGGCTATGCAATTGAATACGATTTCTTTGATCCGACTCAATTAAAACATACGTTGGAGACCAAAAGAATCAAAAATCTTTTCTTTGCCGGACAAGTAAACGGAACCACCGGTTACGAAGAAGCCGGAGGACAAGGTTTGATTGCCGGAATAAATGCTCATATCAATTGTCACGGTGGTTCGGTATTTACATTGGCCCGTAACGAAGCCTATATTGGCGTGTTGATTGACGATTTAGTGACCAAAGGCGTGGACGAACCGTACCGTATGTTCACTTCGCGTGCAGAATATCGACTGATTCTTCGTCAGGACGATGCCGATATGCGCCTAACCGAAAAAGGATATGAAATAGGATTAGCCAATCAAAATCGCTGGAATCAACTTCAATCCAAAAAAGAAGTACAAGCATCGCTGACCGAATTCATCAAAAACACTTCCATCAAACCGGCAGTAATCAATGAATTTCTTCTTTCGAGAGATTCTGCGGAGCTTAAACACGGCTGCAAATTGAGCGATCTTGTATTGCGACCTCAAATCAGTATCTCCGATCTAGCCGAAGCTGTTCCGGTATTGAAGGCAAAAATCGAAGAAATAAACAGCAGGAAAGAAGAAATAATCGAAGCAACCGAAGTTCTTTTGAAGTACGAAGGCTATATTGAACGCGAAAAACTCATTGCCGAAAAGCTCCTGCGATTAGAACACATTCGCATTGATGGACGTATCGATTACAATTCGGTGCGATCACTTTCCACAGAAGCACGGCAAAAGTTGACAAAGATTGCACCCGAAACCATTGGTCAAGCCAGTCGAATTCCGGGCATTTCGCCGAGCGATGTCAATATTCTGCTCGTTTTATTAGGCCGTTAGAGCCGTTTTAAGCGCATTTGGCGTTCCAGTCAAAAGAAATAATATTGTTCCACGTGAAACATCTGCTGCATCGAAAACAGATATAAACGCCGTTCCACGTGAAACAAAACAAGAAATAGCTATGAAAAATCCTGAAACATTAAAGCAACAAGTAAATGCCCTGCCTGATAAGCCGGGTGTTTATCAGTATTTCAATGCAGATGGAGAAATTATATACGTTGGTAAAGCTAAGAATTTAAAGAAACGGGTTACCTCCTATTTCAATAAAATTCATGATTCGGGTAAAACGAATGTATTGGTAAAAAACATTGCTTCGTTGAAGCATATAGTTGTAGAAACTGAAGAAGATGCCTTGCTTCTCGAAAATAATCTGATAAAAGAATACCAACCGAGGTACAATGTATTGCTAAAGGACGGGAAAACCTATCCCAGTATATGTATTACCAATGAACAGTTTCCACGAATTTTCAAAACACGAAACATATTCAAAAACGGGGCGCAATACTTCGGGCCATACAGCTCCACCTATACCATCAACTCTTTGCTGGAAATAGTACACGAGCTCTTCCCTATCCGTACCTGCCGACTCCCTTTGACCAAAGAAAACATTAATGCGGGTAAATTCAAGGTCTGCTTGCAATATCACATTCATAAGTGTAACGGCCCTTGTGAAGGCAAGGAAAGTGAAGCGGAATACAAAAAAAACATTGAACAAATACGTCAAATTATACAAGGAGATGCGAATGAAATAAGTAAAATACTGCTTACACAAATGAAATCGCTGGCGGTGGAGTATAAATTTGAAGAAGCACATCAAGTCAAATTGAAATACGATTTGATGGAAAGCTATAAATCCAAATCAATTATTGCCAATACCGTAGTAGAAAATACGGATGTATTTGCTTATGATGAAAATGAAAATGCAGCCTTCGTAAACATTCTCCGTATTTCTAAAGGTTCAATTATTCAGGGCTACACCATTGAATATCGTAAACAAATTGATGAAGATAAAGCGGATATACTGGCCATGGCAATTGTGGAATTGAGAGAACGATTACAAAGCAACTCGAAAGAAATTGTAGTTCCATTTGAGGTGGATTATAAAATGAAAGACGCCGCTATCGTTATTCCGCAGCGTGGGGATCGTAAAAAATTGCTCGAATTAGCCATGCAAAATGTGCGTCAATTTAAGTTGGATAAGTTGAAACAGTCGGAAAAGCTTAACCCCGATCAGCGCGCTATACAGCTATTGAAGAGCATTCAAGAGGCTTTGCACCTCGAAAAACCGCCAATGACCATAGAATGCTTCGATAATTCCAATATATCCGGCACAGATGCCGTGGCAGCATGCGTTGTATTCAAAAAAGCCAAACCATCAAAGAAAGATTATCGCAAATACAATATCAAAACAGTGGTAGGTCCCGACGATTATGCATCGATGAAAGAAGTAGTTCGCAGACGATACACGCGTATGTTAAACGAAAAAACTCCTCTACCCGACCTGATCATTGTAGACGGAGGCATAGGTCAAATGGAAGTAATTCGTCAAGTGGTAGAAGACGAACTTAACATTAACATACCAATAGCCGGATTAGCAAAGGACAGCAAACATCATACGCGTGAATTACTGTTCGGCTTCCCTCCAAAAGAAATCGGGTTGAAAATTAACGACCCTTTATTTAAACTCTTGGCTTCAATGCAAGATGAAGTTCACCGGTTCGCCATAGCCTTCCACCGCGACAAGCGAAGCAAGACACAAGTGGCTTCCGAACTGGATTCTATACCCGGAATTGGCGAAAAGACAAAAAATGAATTAATCAAGCATTTCAAGAGCGTAAAACGAATTAAAACAGCTGATTTAAGCAACCTTACAGAAATAATAGGAAGTAGCAGGGCTTCAATCGTTTACAACTATTTCAACAAAGATTTGACGTCGTGAGAATCGGATATTTTGAAGAAACAGTATCTTTGCACGTAAATAGGGACGTGAAAATGGTGCTTAAATGCAAAAATTATTATTCCTAAAAAAACATTTTGAGACAGAAGTGAAAAATATGATAAAACTAAAAATTGAATCCATTGATACGATAAATGAAACAGCACAAAAATTTATCGAGCAAATTGGAGATCGAACCATTTTTGCATTTAATGGAAAAATGGGTGCCGGCAAAACAACATTCATAAAATCGATATGCGAAACGATGGGAGTGAAAGAAACTGTTAACTCTCCTACCTTTTCCATCGTGAACGAATACGAAACTTCCGATAAGAGAATCATATATCATTTCGATTGCTACCGGATCAATAAAATTCAGGAAGCATTGGATTTGGGTGCGGAGGAATATTTGTACAGCGGCAACCTTTGTTTTATCGAGTGGTCGGAAAACATAGCTCCTATCCTACCCGATTCGTTGGTGAATGTTGATATTGAAGAAGTGGAAAATGGGAAAAGAGAAATCGTTATTCATTGATAGTTGCCTTCGGCGATATTCATAGTTATTTGCTTCGCATAAAATTTAAAGACACGTTATTACAAATAAACATCAGCTTAAATGAAACAGAAAAAAAAGCACTCCATCATGGAGCAAGTCAAGGCAGCCCGAAAGCAAAGCCGCGAAGAAGAAATCAAGACGTATGGAAAATCGATTAATTATCGAAAAGTTATGACAAGCAAAAAGCAGTATAACCGCAAAAAAAATAAGGCAGACGATGAGGTTCTGCCTTATTTGCTTTCTACCCCTAACCCCTAAAGGGGAATAGAAGGATTTTTGATTTATTCTTACCAGATCGAAACACGTTTTTCTACAGGCACAAACATCGGGTCACCAGCCTTAATATTAAAGGCTTTATACCATGCTGCAATCTGAGGAAGAGCACCGTTTACACGCCATTTACCCAATGAGTGAGGATCCGATTTTGTACGTTTCAGAATTTCTTCCGGACGAACATTGCCTGCCCAAACACCTGAATAAGACAAGAAGAAACGTTGTTCGGGGGTTAAACCTTTCACTGTTTTCAAAGGAGCTTTTGCTGTTACTTTCTTGAAAGCCTGATAGGAGATTTGTAATCCTCCATGATCGGCAATGTTTTCACCCAATGTGAATTTACCGTTTCCATGTACTCCGGGTGCAACATAAATAGAATCGAAAAAGTCGGACATTACCTTGGCTCTTGCTTCGAATTTCTTACCATCCTCTGCAGTCCACCAATCTTTCAAATTACCATCTTTGTCGTATTGACGACCTTGATCATCAAATCCATGTGTCATTTCATGTCCGATAACTACTCCAATAGCGCCGTAATTGAACGCATCATCCGCTTTCATATCAAAGAATGGATATTGAAGAATACCGGCAGGGAAACATATCTCGTTGGTAGAAGGATCGTAATAAGCATTTACGGTTTGTGGTGTCATTTGCCATTCGGTTTTGTCAACAGGTTTTCCCGCTTTAGAATAACGGTAAGCATGTTCAAATTTATTGGCACGTTGAATGTTGGCATAATAGGAATCTCTATTTACTTCCAATGCTGTGTAATCTCTCCATTTATCAGGATATCCAATTTTTACATAGAAAGCTTTCAGTTTTTCTTTGGCTTTAACCTTGGTAGTATCGCCCATCCAGGCAAGTGCACCGATACGGTCGGCAAGGGAAGCCTGCAGATTATGAACCAGTTTAAGCATACGTTCTTTAGCTGCAGCAGGGAAATACTTCTTGACATACATTTGTCCCACAGCTTCGCCTAAAATGCCGTCAACAGTACTTACGGCGCGTTTCCAGCGTGGTGATTGTTCCGTCTTACCTGAAAGTGTTTTGCCATAAAAATCGAAATTCTGAGCGTAAATATTATCACTCAAATAAGATGCAGCGTCATCAATGAGTTTCCATTGCAAATAAGCAATTTGAGAAGGTATTGATTCGGTAGTAAGGATCTTGCCCACTTCAATTAAAGATTCCTTTTGCGACACGCTGATATCTTTAATGTCTTTCAATCCCAATGAATTCAGGTAAGTATTCCAATCGATTTCAGGAACCAATTTTTGCAAATCGGCAACTGTCATTTTGTTGTAATTGGCATGTGGATCGCGAAGCTTTACCTTGTCAAAAGCAGCTTTGGCCAAACGGGTTTCGATGGTCATAATTGCTTCCATGTTCTTCTGGGCATCAGCTGTTGTAAAACCAACTAATTCAAACATTTTTACAATATGAACTTTGTACTTCTCACGAATTTCTTTGGTGTGATCATCATTTTCGAGGTAATAATCCCGTTGTCCCAAACTAATACCACTCTGGTATGTCTGAACTAGATTCATATTGCTATTCATTGGATCGGCACCAACGTAAACAGCGAAATAAGTATCAAGACCGGAAAGAACAAGTTCCGGAGTAAGCTTAAGAATGTCTGCCACAGTTTTTACTTGTGCAATTCTTTTTAAGTCGTTTTGAATGGGTTTAAAACCATCGGCATTCAGTTTTAGACTATCCATAGCCAAACTGTAAATATCACCGATTTTCTGAGCTACAGTTCCTTTAGCTGCAGGTTTTGAAGCTAACCCTTCAATTAATCCTTTGAGTTGCTTCCGATTGTTTTCGGCTAACATATCAAAACTACCGAAACGGGAATACTCACCGGTAAGCGGGTGAATTTTCATCCATCCGCCGCAGGCAAACTGATAAAAATCAGTGTGGGGAGATACCGAAGTATCGAGATTTTCTAATTTAATTCCGGGACTTAACGGAACTACTTTTTTTTGGGCATGGCCAGCTGTTATCATAAGCATAAACGCTAAAGTTGATAATAGAATTTTTTTCATCTTTGAAAATTATTTGAGTTATATAAATATGAAAATTATAACATTAAACATTGAAATGTGGTTCACTGACCGAATCGATAATGCTGAAAAGCTCTGTCAATGTATCTGCTCTAAGCATAGCAATGCGGGTTTCTTTGAAATTGGGTATTCCTTTGAAAACGGGCGTTGCAGCCAAATGCCGGCGACTGTGGATAATTCCTTTCAACCGCTGATGGCTTACACTTTCAATTTCGGTTTTTTCATCAATATCCAGCCATTTTACTGAAGCAATGATATGTTCCTTTAGTATGGCTTTTTGTTCTTCAAACGAAAGAAAAGGATGATTTTCGCCGGTACGGAAATATTTTTTCATCTCACCAAAGATCCAGGGACGACCGATAGATGCACGACCTACCATAACGGCATCAACACCGTATCGGTCAAAACACTCGGCAGCGCGTTCGGGCGTTGTGACATCACCGTTTCCGATAACAGGAATATGCATCCGGGGGTTATTTTTTACTTCACCAATCAAAGTCCAGTCGGCATCGCCTTTGTACATTTGAGCCCGCGTACGACCGTGAATGGCCAAAGCAGCAATCCCACAATCCTGTAATTGTTCGGCTAAATCAACTATTACTTTGCTGTCCTCATCCCAACCCAAACGGGTCTTTACCGTTACCGGAAGATTCACCGCCTTAACCACTTGCGAAGTTATTTCCAGCATCTTAGGAATATCGCGAAGTAACCCTGCTCCTGCCCCTTTACCGGCAACTTTCTTTACCGGACAACCGAAATTCAAATCAATAAATTCCGGTTTGGCTTCTGCTGCAATTTGGGCTGCTTCTGCCATGGCATCAGCTTCGCGACCATACAACTGAATAGCTACCGGACGTTCTTCGTCGTAAATTGTCAACTTTTGTTCAGTCCGCTTCACGCTCCTTATAAGCGCATCGGCTGAAATAAATTCCGTGTAAACCATATCCACTCCAAAACGCTTGCACAAAAGCCGAAAAGCCGGATCGGTAACATCCTCCATGGGAGCTAAAAATAGGGGTTTATCTGGAAATTCTATGTTCGAAATCTTCATATTTATGCAAAACTGAAGTGCAAAGTTATGAATTTTTTTAGAGTAATGAATTGTGAATAGGATTATCTATCTTTGCAGTTTGAAATTTAGCAAAATCAGCATGAAAAAAAGAACCCAAATTTTAATGTTAGTAGTATGTAGTATAGGTGTTTATGCCCAAACTCCATATTCTCCTGCTTGGTTTGGACCAAATGCAAACCCTGTTCCCGAATTTGAAGATGCACGTATTCCATCCAAAACAACCATTGATTTAATGGCGGATTACTACTTTGGAAATGGCGACCAGACCAAAAATGGCTATGTAAAAGTAGAGATTCCCCTCCTGCCTGAGCGCGTTTCGCTCAAAATATGGACTTCGTTATTCGAAAACTATCAGGTAACTCCTGCACTAAGTGCCATCCGCAATATGCAAAATGGAAATACGTCGGGAAAAGCCAATGGCGATTTTTATGTACAAACTCGCATCCGATTGTTGAACGAAAATAATTCCTGTCCTTCAATCATCCTAAATTCTACTTTGAAATCTGCTTCGGGAACAAATTCCGAACAAAGGCGTTACTATGATACTCCAGGGTATTATTTCGACTTGGAGGCAGGGAAATCACTTTACACAAAGAATAAGTTTATCAGCGAAATTAGGGCTGTTGCCAACGTAGGTTTTATGTGTTGGGAAGTGAACCGGATTAGCACACAGGACGATGCCCCAATTTATGGTGGCAAGTTGATTATTGGAAATCCAATGTGGAAACTTGAAAACAGCCTTTCGGGATACTGGGGATGGATTCACACCTACACACCCATGAGCCCGTTGCATGATTATGGCGATGCACCTATGGTTTACACCACCAAACTTTCAATAATGACTAAAAACATAAATTATTTTGCTCAATATCAGTATGGAATTCATGATTTTCCATACCATCAACTCAGGG
>Ga0302296_1002953_pt1 | contig 11135 bp, 8 predicted proteins | sample III_Fen_N3_1_FD_194546 | JGI IMG/M metagenome (GOLD analysis project Ga0302296, IMG submission 194546) | Peat permafrost microbial communities from Stordalen Mire near Abisko, Sweden - III_Fen_N3_1 | ecosystem: Environmental > Terrestrial > Soil > Wetlands > Permafrost | place: Sweden: Abisko... | reverse complement strand
ACACATATCTATTTTAAAGGTTGTGGCATTTAAAATGGAATCCGAATCTGGTAATTCCAAATAATTTTCAGGTACAAATTGTAAGCAATTAATTGTTTTTCAACTGCATTACTTATTATTAATGTCTTAACTTACCATAAAACAGCAGTTTACAATTTCTTAACAATCAGAAAAAGAGTCAAATAAATGTCATTAGTGCTGCAAAACATGCCACTTTCAATTTGTAAGCAATCTGTCTTGTTTTTATATTAAAAAGAAAGTTCCAAACACTTTCATTGTGTTTTCGGACCCAAACGACCAATTTCCCTTTTGATTTTTTTTCTACGTTTTTTACTTTATGAAAACCTGATTAATCTTATGTTTTTATGATTGAAAAGCAGTGTAAATTTGCACTGTTCAATTCAAGAAAACCAGAAATAGCAATTTAAAAACCTACAGAAAATGAAAAAGAAAAATTTGTTTGTTCAATTGATGCTAGTAGTTTTTACGATGATTTCTATTAGTGTTTGGGCGGGAAACGAAGAATCTTTTAATTCGAATTATAAGATCTCCCCCGATCTGAATTTTGTTCCTACTTCCGATTTCCAAAAAAGTTGGGATATTGCTTACGGTGAATCAAAAACGCCTGTTCATGTTTTTCTAAAAGAAACTAAAAAAGGACAGGAATATCTGATTCGTACCAAGTACTTCGAAGTAAAATATGTGAATGGTTCAGCTGGTTTTGGTGTCAGAACGGTTAGTGAAACCGATCGTACAGTTAGCGAAGCATTAAATGCTGCTGTATTAAATCAAACTCAGTTAAATGGCCAAAAGTGTATTAGTGCTGAAGCAATTGGGAATGGCAAGGTTTTGGAAATGATTGCAAGTTATCTTCCTGATTTGATCAATGAACAGTACAACAGCATCCTGAATTAATCAGATAGATTAATTTTATTGAGCCGCTTCAAGAAATTGAGGTGGCTTTTTTTTGCTCAAAAATCAAAAAACTTGATTTTATTAAGACTTTATCTGTTTTTGATTGTTATTCATTAGCTTTAAACCAACAAAAATAGCCAACATGAAAAAAGATTCATACCTGCGAAGCACAGAGTGGTTTGGGAAAGATGATAAAATGGGATTTGTTCACAGGAGCTGGTTGCGCAACCAGGGGCATCCCGACCACATGTTTCGTGGTCGTCCCGTTATCGGAATCTGTAATACATGGTCGGATCTGACCCCCTGCAATGGTCATTTGCGCGAGTTTGCCGAAATCGTAAAACGTGGAGTATACGAAGCCGGCGGATTTCCACTTGAATTTCCGGTAATGTCGCTAGGTGAAACCATTATGAAACCAACAACAATGCTGTGGCGAAACCTGGCCAGCATGGATGTTGAAGAAACGATCCGCGCCAATCCGCTCGATGGAATTGTGCTTCTAACTGGCTGCGATAAAACAACACCCTCAACTTTGATGGGGGCAGCCAGTGTAAATTTGCCAACTATTGTGGTTCCAGGCGGTCCGATGCTCAATGGAAAATTCAGGGGAAAAGATATTGGTTCAGGAACATTTACCTGGCAACTTTCAGAAGGATTGAAAAACGGAACGTTTACACGCGATGATTTGGTGGAAGCAGAATCTTGTATGTCACGAAGTGCCGGACATTGTATGACCATGGGAACAGCATCAACAATGGCAATCATGGTTGAAGCGCTTGGACTTACACTTCCGGGTGCATCTGCAATTCCAGCAGTTGATGCACGGAAAAAAGTGATGGCTCATTTGTCGGGTAACCGGATTGTTGAAATGGTGAAGGAAAACTTGCGTATGTCTGATGTCCTTACCCGTGAAGCTTTTGAAAATGCTATTAAAATAAATTCAGCAGTAGGTGGCTCAACCAACTTAATAATTCACATGATTGCCCTCGCACGAAGAATTGGAGTTGATCTTGAACTTGATGATTTCGACCGTTTGGGAAGCAATATGCCGCTACTTTTAAATCTGATGCCCTCAGGGAAATTCCTGATGGAGGATTTCTTTTATGCCGGAGGATTGCCTGTAATTATTGACCAATTAAAAGATCAGCTTCATAAAAATACTATTTCTGTAAATGGGAAAAGTATTGTTGAAAACAGTGCCAATACTCCTTGTTACAATCGGGAGGTGATTTCTACATTGGAAAATCCTTTAAAAGAAAAAGCAGGAATTGCTGTATTAAAAGGAAATCTTTGTGAAAATGGTGCGGTAATTAAACCTTCAGCTACTTCAGGCGAATTATTGCAACATCGCGGAAGAGCAGTCGTTTTTGAAAATATTGAAGATTATCACGCACGAATTGATGAACCGGATTTGGATATTGATGAAACATGTGTAATGGTTTTAAAAGGTGTTGGGCCCGTTGGTTATCCGGGAATGCCTGAAGTTGGAAACCTTGAACTCCCACAAAAACTGGTAAAAAAAGGGATTACAGATATGGTTCGTATTTCCGACGGAAGAATGAGTGGGACAGCTTACGGAACTGTTGTTTTGCATGTTTCGCCTGAATCATCGATTGGTGGAAACCTTGCGCTGGTGCAAAATGGCGATATGATTGAACTGGATGTTAAAAATCGCAAACTGACCCTTGAAGTTTCTGACGAAGAACTTCAAAAAAGACGTTCAGTATGGACTCCTCCAAAACCTGTTGCTGAACGAGGTTATGTAAAAATGTTTATCGAACATGTCCAGCAAGCCGACGAAGGTTGTGATTTTGATTTTCTGATAGGCGGTTCCGGAACCGAGGTAACCAGAGATCTCCATTAATCAATTCAAACGAGGGCATAATGCTCTTTAAAATCTGGTATCTGAAGATTTACAAACCAACTTTTTAAAGTGCCGCAAAAGATATGTTCAATGCCACCTTAAGTAGTTGAGGTGGCATTTTTATTTAGTTTCGCCAATCCCTTCTTACAAATCAATTATCTTTACCGAACCAGACTGTCGGAAAATGAAAAAGATTTTGATCATCACTTATTATTGGCCACCATCGGGTGGAGCTGGTGTTCAGCGATGGCTGAAGTTTGCCAAATATTTGCCTGAATTTGGCTGGCAACCAATTATTCTGACAGTCGATCCTGAATATGCAAGTTATCCGCAACGCGATGAAAGTCTTGCAAAAGAGGTTGGTTCGAATTGCCTGGTTTATACTACTAAAAGCTTCGAACTTTATAATTTATATAAACTGGTCTCCGGAAAGAAGGAAGTTCCATACGGAGGTTTTGCCAATGAATCGAAAGAAGGATTGTTTCAGAAACTTTCGAAATTTTTGAGGGGTAATTTCCTGTTACCTGATCCACGAAAGGGCTGGAACAAATATGCTTTGAAAAAGGCAGCTGAACTGATTCGGGAATTTAAAATTGAGACAGTTGTAACCACTAGCCCACCACATTCCACACAGCTCATCGGGCTCAAACTGAAACAAAGATTCAACATTCGCTGGATTGCCGATCTGCGCGACCCGTGGACAGATATTTATTACTATAATCAGTTTAAACACACAGCGCTTGCTCTACGTGTAGATAAAAATTACGAACGGAAAGTGATTGAGAATGCTGATGTGTTGATTACTGTGAGTGAAGATGTGAAACGTATTTTTGCAGAAAAGAGTCAATTTCTAATTGCCGGAAAAACAGCTGTTATTCCGAATGGGTTCGACGAGGAAGATTTCAGAATAACAAATATACCAACCGAAACTAAAAAGATAATTACTTATACCGGAACCATTTCCGAAGCTTACGATGTTGATTGTCTGCTTGAATCGCTTTGCCTATTGAGTGAAGATTTGAAATCTCAAATACTGATTCGTTTTGTAGGAAAAGTTCCGTCTTCAGTCGTAAATAAGTTCCGGACAACAGGACTTGAAGTGGAGTTAGTCGGCTATGTCGATCACATCAAATCCATCGAATATTTGTTTCGGTCCGATTTGCTTCTGCTGGTTATTCCTAGGGTGAAAAACAACCAGGGAATTCTAACCGGAAAGTTTTTTGAATATCTTGCCTCACAAAAACCGATTCTCGCGATCGGTCCGATCGATGGCGATTTGGCCAAAATTATACTTGAAACCAATTGCGGTAAGCTTTTCGATTACAGCGATCAGGAAGGAATGCTTCGGTTTATTCAGGCAACATTGGTACTCCCAAAAACCACGATCAAAGCTGAACCGGCTAGCCAATATTCGCGAAAAGAGCTAACGCGAAAGCTAACCGAACATTTTGAGGCTTAAAACTGAAGAGCATGACCAAAACTGTAATCATAAACCGGCCACTTTCTGATTCTGAAATCATTGAGGTTAAGCGATTGGCTGAAAACGGTTCGACGATATTTGCTTTTTCAAGAAACGAAATTCCGGAGGTTACACTGCAAATCAGTTTAAGTCCGGAAGAAAAACGGCAGGTGAACTACGAGACGATGGACGAAGTTCTTCAATTCGGAGATCTGAAATGCAATGACCAGACAATTTCCGATCTTTTTCGAATTGATACTGCCAGCGTATGGCATTACCACAAATTCAGGGTTTATTTTGCCGTTCGAAACCTGATGTATTTTCTGAAGCCCATTCTGCATAATTTCAGCTCTTTCAACGAGCATATCTGGTTTGTTTCTATGGAAGTAAAACCTCTTCAGAATATTTTTCCTGAAGTTGATTTGCGGTTCCCGACAGTAAAAAAGAATAGCAAACTCAATTTTGGAAATCTGTTCAGTTACCTGGCTTTGGTCAAATGGCGTTTCTTCAGCTATTTGTTTTCAGCCAAAAAGAAGCCGGAATACCTGTTATACCTCACCGAAAAGTACTCGACGGTGATGGATAAAAAAACGCTGAAACCCAAACCTGGACATCACATTTTGGAATACCTTATTTCTGAGTTGGACGATCGGTTTGCCTTATTGACTGAAGTTTTGATGCCAAAGCCAAAAGGAAAGTCTGACTATTCCTATTCGGGCAAGCAATATAAAATGTCATCAAATCAGCATCGTAAAATTTTTCTGGAAGGCTTCCTGATTTCTGGTTTATTGAAAAGTAAAGTTCGCCAACAGACCCGAAATGCACATCAGATTATCCGCGGGGCCTATTTAAGGGCTCACGAGGCGCAGCTTTCACCAATTCAGAAACTGACACTCGACGTTTTTCAGTCGCTCGATAAATCTTCCAGATATTATTTGTTCCGCTATTTTGCCGCCCGAAATTTTTTCAATCGTTCAGGAATAAAAGCGGTAATTGCTGCCGACGAAAACAGCCCGCTCACCAAATCAATACTCGATGCAGCCCGTTTCTGCGGAATTAAAATCATCGGTTTGCAGCATGGAACGATGCATGATTTACATCCTGCATACATTTATACCGAAAACGATTGTAAGAACCGGGTTATGCCTGATTTGACGCTGACCTGGGGAAAATATTGGGCGGAATTTCTGATCAGGAAAGGAAATTATCCGCCTGATTCTGTGATTTCTGTTGGGCAAATTCGTACCGATATTATCCCTGTTTTGTTAAAGGTCGAAAAACAGAAGCAAGTCCAATCGACAGATCTGATTGTTTTTGCATCGCAGCCACAGCGCGATCCTGAATTGAGATATCAGGCGGCCTTTGACGTGTTTAAAGCGGCAAGTAATTTACCAAAATCAAGATTGATTGTAAAACTTCATCCCCGCGAATTTGCTGATTCTGAATACTATTCAGCAATAGCAAAAGCGGCTGAATGTACCAATTACGTTCTGGACACTACTTCCGATTTGTACCAGTTGATTGCTACGTGTGATGTAATGATTACCTGCTTCTCGACGGTTGGCACCGAAACGGTCTATTTCCACAAACCTCTGGTTATTCTCGATCATCTGAAACAAGACATTATGGGATATGCTGCTGAAGGCGTGGCTTTTCATGCTACAGATTCGTTGAGCCTGACCACCATTCTTTTAGGTATTTTTCGTGGAACCCTGAAAATTGATCGGGAGAAATACGATTCGTTTATTCAGAAATATGCCTACCGCATTGATGGAAAAGTGGCAGAAAGATGTATTGATGCGATTACTTCCTTTGAGTAGCATCAACGTATTTTTCGATGGCCGTTTCGAGCAATCCTTCTTTTTCGAGTAGCAATTCAACAAATTCACGGAAAGCTCCATTACCACCACTTTTGTTTAACCTGATTTGGGCATATTTTTCCATGTAAGCCGGTGCATTGGCCGGAATGGCGCTAAAACCAACCGCTTTTAAAAGCATCGCATCATTTAAATCGTCCCCAATATAAGCGACTTCCTGAAGCGAAATCTGCAATTCGGCACAGAGTTTCTCAACAACAGTCAACTTGTTCATCACACCCATATAAAGGCGGCTGATTTTTAATTTATCGGCACGGTGCTGAACAATTTGAGTATTTTCGCCAGTGATAATTCCCATTTCAATTTCGAGCAATCGCAGGAAAATGACGCCAGCACTATCGCTGGTATTAAATTTCTTTAGCTCGTTTCCCATTTGGTCATAGTACATTCCACCGTCAGTCCAAACGCCATCAATATCGGTCAGTACAAGTTTTATCGTCATTTTGTAAGCATTTCAGAGTAAATTATTTCGTTTGCCGGAATTGAAACGACCGCTTTTTTACCAATTACCCTGTCTTTATCTGCCCACTTAAATCCATCACCCGGACTTAGTAAATGCAAATCGGTTTCGGTAATTATTTCTCCGGAAGTGATGGCACGTCGCGTTGCAATAGAACGTTCGAGTTTAACCCGTGTTGCCTGAACTTTTTCGTTCACAAATAACCCATTTTCACCAATGGCGTATTCGGTATTCCTGATATCGCGCATCATACGCCAGATACCTTCCGGCTCAAGCGATCCGCGATGGTCGGTTCCTTTCATGTTGCGGTTGAGGGTGATGTGTTTTTCGATGATTTCGGCGCCCATTCCAACGGCAACTGCGGGCATCAAAATTCCGATGGAATGATCGGAATAGCCAATCGTATATTGCGGGTAATTTTCTTTCAGAAATTGAATACTCAGCAAATTAATGTTTTGATATTCGGAAGGATATTGAGACAAACAATGCAGAATACTAATATTCGAATGATATTTGGTAACGATTTCGAGAGCGTCGTCGAGTTCTTTTTTACCAGTCATTCCGGTCGAAAGGATGATTGGAATGCGGGTTTCGGCCATGGCTTCCAATAAAGGCAAGTTAGTCAGGTCTCGCGATGCTACTTTTAGTCTGTCGGGAGTGAACAATCGCAGCATCGAAAGGCAGCCTTTTGCGCAAAGGGTTTCGACAAATTCGAGTCCTTTTGATTTGGCATAACGGTAAATTTCAAAATGCTCCTCATCATTCAATTCCAGAAAAGCCCGATGTTCGCCGTATGTTTTTCCGAAGGAGTTGGCATTTTCATAAGGCCGGAGCATTTCGGAAGCCGATAGTTCCTCTTTCAGATCGCGGCGTGTCATTTTCACCGCGTTCATCGGCATCAGTTTTTGCCCGAAAAGATGATCAATCACCGGTTCGATAACCACGTCGATCAGCTTTTTAGCAATCTCAACTTCGCCGTTGTGGTTCTGTCCGATCTCGCCAATAATATAAGTCGATTTTGTCATTCTATTTCTGATTTTTCAGGATTTCCTTTTTCATCAGTTCCAGTATTTCCGGATGTTGATCGAGCCAACCGATGATTTCGGGAATGCCAAAATTAGGATTTTCCTTGCTGATAGTCGCAAATATCTTTTGCTGAATTTCAAAATCCTGAGGAGTATCCAAAGTCATCCGGATGTCTGTCCGCGAAAATACCAATGGATCTGAAGGTATAAACTGAACATTGAACAACGCGGGATTGCCATAAATGAAATTGGTCACATGTTCGTGATAAAACCTTTCGGTAGTTAGATTCTGTGCTTTCTCAAGCGCATCAAGCCTGACAGCTTCTGTCCAAAAACCGAAATGGGTGAGAATGGAAGGCTTGTTTCCGTCCAATTGAAAACTCAGATAATCGGCATCAGATTCTTCAAATTTTGCAATTAAAGTCTTCATTCCAACCAAATCCAAAAATGGGTTATCAGCACAAACACGAATGATTTTGCTAAAACCAAATTGTCGTCCAGCATGAATAAAACGGTCGAGCACGTCGTTTTCCGAACCTCTGAAAACCGTCACCTCATGTTTGGCAGCCAAAGCGCAAATTCGGTCATCGGATGGGTTGATAGTGGTTGCCAGCACTGCCGGAATTCCAAGTTTCTTCACTTTATCGAGCAGCAAATCCAAAATAGATTGCTCCTGATAAAATGGAAGAATAACCTTTTCTGGCATCCGGGTAGAACCTGTTCGTGCTTGAAGTATGATTCCTAATTGCGACATGTTTTCTTTAGTTTAGTTCAAATTCACGACCGGCCTTAGGGATTTCAATGTTTTTAAAACCTCTATCTTTTATGTAGTTGGCATAAAATTTTGCCGCTTCGTACTCGCCATGCACCAGAAATGTTTTCTTAACTTGACCGGTATCCTGGCACCCAATGAAATCAGCCATTTCCTGATAGTCGCCGTGTCCCGAAAAAGCTTCGATCTTTTCGATGGTAGCCCGCACGGGGTGTCTTTGCCCAAATATGGAAACGTCTTCATCGCCTCTTAAAATCCGGGCTCCAAGGGTTGACGGGGCGCAATATCCAACCGCAAGGATGGTGTTTCTATGATTTTCGATGTTGTTTGCAATGTGGTGTTTTACCCGTCCGGCTTCCATCATACCCGAAGCCGAAATAATAACACAGGGTTGCTTATAGTAGTTGAGAGACTTCGATTCCTCGGCGCTTTTGATATAAAACAACGAATTAAAGCCAAATGGATCGCTATCGTACAACATCACATTAGCTACTCCCTCATTTAATTCGTTCGAATGAATTTTAAACATCTCGGTTGCATTGATGGCTAACGGACTGTCTAAATAAATATTTACCCTGGGTAATCTTCCCTCGTTGAAGAAATTATTGAGCGAATAAATTATTTCCTGGGCACGACCGATAGCAAAAGAAGGAATAATTAGTTTTCCGCGTTTTTTGACACATGTTTCCTGAATTACCCTCAATAGTTCATATTCAGCATCCTGCATTTTAGGATGAAGTCGGTTACCATAGGTGGTCTCTGTAATCAGATAATCACATTGCGGAAAAGGTGCCGGAGATTTCAATAAGCGACTTTCTGGTCGGCCGATGTCGCCTGTGTAAGCTACACGTATTTTTTTCCCGTCTTCATTTATCTCTAAAGTAACAACCCCGCCACCAAGCATATGCCCGGTATTTGTAAACCGGACTGAAATATCACTGTTAATATAAAAACGCCGGTCGTAAGCAATTCCAATAAACAACTCCATACATGCACGCGCATCTTCCTCAGTATAAATAGGTTCGACAGGAGGAAAACCTTTGGCAACACGCCGTTTATTAAATGTCTTCACATCATAGTCTTGTATGTGCCCACAATCGACAAGCATTAATGAACACAAGTCACGAGTAGAATCGGTGCATACTACCGAGCCCCTGAAACCCAATTTATACATATATGGGATCAAGCCGGAATGATCGATATGGGCATGGCTAAGAATAATGTGGTCGATTTCCTCAGGCTTAAATCCAAGGTTACGGTTCATCGCATCGGTTTCCATGCCTTTCCCCTGAAACATTCCGCAGTCGAGCAATATTTTTTTTCCTTGTTTGGTAGTAATTAGGTGCTTGCTACCAGTAACTTCTCGTGCTGCACCAATAAAACGAATTTTCATGGTAGTATGGTTTAATTTTGATTTATGGCTATTTAATGATTCGGATTTGTTTCAGAAATTTATTGACAATCAGGTTTAAATCTCCTGTAATATTAAAGAAGTAGCACAATCCTATAAAGACTACGCTGATTGCTGAACAGCGGATGAATAGGTCGATCACAAACTGGTCAATTACGGGGATAAGTCTACCAACGGCAAAGGCCAGCAATCCGATTCCAACACATTTTAAATGTACCATCCTGTAAGGAAATAGTTTCATGCTTCGCTTGAGATAGAAAACACGCAAAAGGGATGCCCCTGAAACCGACAATAACGATCCCAATGCAGCGCCATTCATCCCCCAAAGTGGGATAAAAATCATATAAAAGATAATAACCAGAACGACCAACACCCCCATGGAGTATGTCTGAATCTTGTATTTATGCGAAGTGCCAATGATTTGAACACTCGACCCCGTTGAAGAAACAATTAGACTTGATAAAGAAATGAGAATAATAACCAATTCGGTACCGCTGTATTTTGGTCCTAAAAGCCGAAGAATATTAGTCACATTAGTTACGATCAAAAGAAAGAGTAACGAGCTTGCAAATAGCTGATTAATACTGCTTTTATAGTAAATATCCTCGATTGTTTCCATATCCTTGTCTTTCCAGGCATCGGCAATAATGGTCGACGAAATCTTTCCAAGTGCCACGCTGGGAATCAGGATAACTGTACCAAAAAAGAAAAGGATCGAATAGATACCAGTCGTAGAAAGATTGGTGTAAGCATTCAGCATAACTGTATCAATTTGCTTTAGCGCCACAGCACTCAATCCGCTGATCATTCCAAATACTGACAAACTGATCATTTCCTTCCGGAGATGTGGCGTTATAAATTCGAGTTTCGGCCGCATGTTAAACTGTTTCCGGTAGACAAGTAGACCAGCGAGATATATTGCCGGAAAACTCAGAAAGAGCACATACCCGAAAACAAATTGTGAAAAATTGATCCAATTCAGGAAGAACAATCCAAGCAGAAAGAGAGTGCCAATCCGGTAAACAAAATCACTGAGAATTGATCCGGTAGTTGCATCGAAAAGCATTTTATTGTAGGTATCAAGCATCACCGACATCATCCGGAAAAAGATAAGCGGTATCAGGTACCAAATGTATTTCACTAAAATTGGCGATTCGGCCTGATGAGTCTCAATAATATAGGGTTTCAGTATAAAAAAAGAGACCAGTGAAATTGCAAAACCAATTGTGCCAACTGCTATAGTTAGAAATACAAATCCGTTATGATTATTGTCTTTATCCCTGAAATAGGGGAAAAGGCGCTCAATTACTTTTGTGAATCCAAGTGTCGAAAATTGAGAGTAAAGTGCTGAA
>Ga0302296_1002949_pt1 | contig 11139 bp, 8 predicted proteins | sample III_Fen_N3_1_FD_194546 | JGI IMG/M metagenome (GOLD analysis project Ga0302296, IMG submission 194546) | Peat permafrost microbial communities from Stordalen Mire near Abisko, Sweden - III_Fen_N3_1 | ecosystem: Environmental > Terrestrial > Soil > Wetlands > Permafrost | place: Sweden: Abisko... | reverse complement strand
CTTATAAACCGAATCGTTGGGCCAACATTATCGCTGGAATTTTAACGATAATTTATATAGTTGGAGGGGGCGATATGGCTCCTCATTACATCATAATTGCTGCCATTGAGGTGATTTGTTTACTTTCGATTATGGTTAGCTCATTGAAATGGAAAAACCCTGAGAACGAATACTAAATTTCGACCACTATTAATCTGTGATCTGTTTAAATGCTTACACCAAGGACTGGATTATAAATCCAGAACTAAAAAGAAGCTGTCTAAAAAGTCAATATACTTTATAAACCAGTCACCCCGTCCCGGTGAATACCGGGATCGGGGTCTGACGATTAATGCGTTGGGATCCTGAAACAATCCTGAATCGAGTTCAGGATGACCCAGGATGACGGATCAATGACTTTTCAGACAGCCTCTAGCCGCTACCAGCCTTTGTGCATATCCAAATGAACAGGGAATATGAAACCTATTGAGAATGACACAGAATTAACTTTAAATCATTAATTTTGTACTGTTTACATAAAAAAGAAATGTGAGATATAAAAAATTAATTTTTACGGGACATGCAACCATCCAAATGTTTAGGCGTGGTATTCGGGTTGAAGATATTGAAACGGTTTTGGGAACTGGACAATTGATAAGAGAATATCCGGACGAAAAACCTCAAGCAAGTTTTTTAATGCTTGGTTTTATAAATAACCGGCCTTTGCATGTTGTAGCATCAACCGATGAGCTTGGTGATTGTTATATCATTACAGCTTATGAGCCTGATATACAATTATGGAACGAAAAATTTACAGTTAAAAAATAAACAATATGGAATGTGTAATTTGTAAGAATGGAACCACACACGAGGGCAAAGTAACCGTAACCCTTGAACGTAGCGGATCGATCATTGCCATTAAAGAAGTACCCGCTCAGGTTTGCCAAAATTGTGGCGAATATTACCTGGATGCTGAAATGACCAAAGAAGTATTGAAACGGGCAGAACAGGCGATAGAAAAAGGGGTTGAAATTGAAGTAATTAAAATGAATAAAGTTGCATAACCGCGTCCCCCCACACCCTATGTTCGTTTCGACCGGCTTTTAGCAAAAGCCTTGATAGAATATCCAAAAAAAATCCGGAAGAAATGATTGTTCGATCATCTTCCGGATTTTTATCTTCGACGGTGCTCAGATACCGTCAGTTATAGGTTTAAGTTACCTACCAGGCAAATAATGGCAGGTCTTTCATCATTGTATTCACGCGTTTGCGAACCGAAGTAATCACTTCTTCACTTTCGAGGTTGCTGATTACTTCGTCAATCAGATCGACAATCACCTGCATACTGTCTTCTTTTAAACCGCGGGTTGTAATGGCGGGCGTTCCAACGCGAAGTCCTGAAGTTGTAAACGGCGAGCGGCTATCGAACGGAACCATGTTTTTATTAATAGTAATATCGGCACGAACCAGCGCATTTTCAGCTTGCTTTCCGGAGATTTCGGGAAATTTGGTACGCAAATCGATCAACATCGAATGGTTGTCGGTTCCACCTGAAATTACTTTATAACCTTTGGCCATAAAAGCATCGGCCATAACCGAAGCATTCTTTTTAACCTGAGCCTGATATATTTTGTACGATGGATCGAGGGCTTCGGCAAACGAAACTGCTTTCGAGGCAATCACATGTTCCAATGGACCACCTTGTTGTCCGGGGAAAACCGAAAAGTCGAGCACCTGCGACATCATTTTGGTTACACCTTTGGGAGTTGTAAATCCAAATGGATTTTCAAAATCTTCGCCCAACAAGATGATTCCGCCACGAGGGCCGCGTAAGGTTTTATGAGTTGTTGAAGTTACAATATGCGCATGTTTAACCGGATTATCGAGCAACCCGGCGGCAATCAGACCGGCAGGGTGGGCCATGTCGATCATCAGGATTGCGCCAACTTTATCGGCAATGGCACGCATACGGGCATAATCCCATTCGCGCGAATAAGCCGATGCTCCACCTATGATTAGTTTTGGTTTGTGTTCCAATGCCAGCGCTTCCATTTCGTCGTAATCGACTCTTCCGGTTTCTTCTTTTACATGATAGGCAATCGGATTGTATAATACGCCTGATGAATTTACCGGTGAACCATGAGAAAGGTGACCACCATGAGCCAGATCCAATCCTAAAAATGTATCACCTGGTTTTAAAACAACAGCTAAAACAGCGGCATTTGCCTGGGCGCCCGAGTGTGGCTGAACATTGGCATAAAAAGCGCCAAACAATTCTTTGATGCGGTCGATAGCCAGTTGCTCGGTCATATCCACAAACTGGCAGCCTCCGTAGTAGCGGTGACCGGGATATCCTTCGGCATATTTGTTTGTCATTACTGATCCCATAGCTTCCAGAACCTGGTTGCTGACAAAATTTTCGGAAGCGATTAATTCAATTCCGCTAATCTGACGCTGACGTTCCTTTTCAATGATCTCAAATACTTTAGTATCTCTTTCCATTACGGTAAAATATTGGTTAAAATTGAGGGGGTAAAGGTATAATAAAAACAGGATGCCTTAAAAATGAAGTTATTCAAAAAATGAGGTATTTTTGAACAATTAATATTTGATAAGATGGGAAAAAGGCCAGTTTTTTACGAGGCAGCCAGCCTATTCAGCATTGTTGGGAGCAGTATAGGTTTTTTAAGTATGTTCGTTGCTACGTTCTTTTTCGGTGTGGTAACTAAAAAAATCACGATGCTTACCAACATCACCGCAACTGAAAAACTAAGCCCGATCTATTTTGCCATGCTCATGTCGGCCTTCAGTATCTCGTTGGTAGGAGCCATCAAACTTTACCGTATGCAACGGGTTGGCCTCTATTTTTATCTCGTGGCACAGACCATCATCTTGTTTTTACCGGTATTCTGGCTTGGGGAGAATGCCTTTTCGACTACCAACGCCATTTTCACGCTCTTATTTTCAGGAGTATATTTATATTATTACAGAATCTAGATTTGAAAATGAAGCGGGTGTGGAAGTTTTCAACTTCCGATGACGAAAATCTGCGTTTAAAAATCGCAGCACCTGGGGGTACGCAAAACACTTTTAAAAATTTCTACCTTTACGGCTTGAAAAAAATCGATTCATGGAATTAAACTTACTCACAGCTATATCGCCAATTGATGGCCGTTACCGTTCGAAAGTTGAAAATCTTCAACTCTATTTTTCTGAATATGCCCTAATTAAATACCGGGTTTTAGTTGAAATTGAATACTTTATCGCTTTATGCGAATTGCCGTTACCTCAACTGTCCGCCTTCGACAAAAATCTGTTTGGCGCGTTGCGGCAACTGGTCGTCAACTTTTCGCTTGAAGATGCACAACGCATTAAGGACATCGAGAAAGTAACCAACCACGATGTGAAAGCGGTTGAATATTTCCTGAAAGAAGAATTCGACAAGCTGAATCTTCAGGCATTTAAAGAGTTTATCCATTTCGGACTGACTTCGCAGGATATCAATAATACAGCAGTTCCAAAATCGATTCAAGATGCGCTTGACAACGAATATTTCCCTGCAATCAACGATTTAACCGACAAACTGGACGAATTGGCCGACGAATGGAAAAACATTCCGATGTTGGCCCGAACTCACGGACAACCTGCCTCGCCAACCAATCTGGGCAAAGAAATACGGGTATTTTCGGAACGCATTAAAATACAGTTGGAGCAATTGAGAGATTTATCGTGTGATGCCAAATTTGGCGGGGCAACCGGTAATTTTAATGCTCACCACATTGCCTATCCCGAAATAAGCTGGAAAGCTTTCGGAAACAATTTCCTGAAAAAATACCTGGGGCTCGAACGCGCTCAATATACCACGCAGATTGCCAATTACGACAATCATTCCGCCATTTTTGATGCCCTGAAACGCATCAACAACATCATCATGGATTTGAACCGTGATCTATGGACCTACATTTCGATGGAATATTTCAAACAACGGATCAAAGCCGGAGAAGTAGGATCATCAGCCATGCCACATAAAGTCAATCCGATCGATTTCGAAAATTCAGAAGGAAACATCGGCCTGGCCAATGCCCTTTTCGAACATCTGTCGGCCAAACTACCGGTTTCGCGCCTTCAACGCGATTTGACCGATTCAACTGTTTTGCGCAACATCGGTGTTCCGTTTGCCCACACACTTATTTCGGTAAATTCGACCATGCGCGGACTGAATAAACTGTTGCTCAATCCCGAAGCCATCCATGCCGATCTGGAAAAGAACTGGCCGGTTGTTGCCGAAGCCATCCAAACCATCCTTCGCCGCGAAGGATATCCAAATCCTTACGAAGCTTTACGCAACCTTACCCGCGTAAACCGGAAGATTGATCAGGAAGTGATTCATGAATTTATTGATTCGCTTGAAATAACGGATGCTTTGAAAGTTGAATTAAAGAAAATCACTCCGCAGAATTATACAGGGATTTTTTAATTGCTTGAATACAATAAACAGCTCTAAAATAAAGTTTTAGATTTCGGTATTTATATTGACACGACTATTCGATGAAGGATTTCTTACAAATTTTAAGGCGGTTTATTCCTCCATACAAAAAACAGTTGATACTCAATATCCTGTTCAATTTATTATCGGCACTTTTCACAGGTTTTTCGGTAATGATGATGCTTCCTATTCTGGACATTATTTTTAATACCGCAAAAGATGTCACGAATCTGGTTCCGTGGGAGATGTCAAAAGAAGTTATATTTCACAATGCTTCCTATTATATAACAATATTTAAAAATGAAAATGGAGCAGGTTTGACTCTTTTGTTTGTTGGCTTTTTCGTGATTTTAGCTACATTACTGAAAGTTGGCTTCTATTATCTTGGCGCTTATGAGGCCATTTCGATCCGTAATGGAGTAGTGAAAGATATCCGTGAGCAGATTTTCAGTAAAATACTAAAATTGGCTCTTCCATTTTTTTCTGAAGAACGAAAAGGCGATATCATTTCGCGTATCACGGGCGACGTAGCCGAAGTGGAAAACTCCATTATGTCGTCGCTTGATATGTTCCTGAAAAACCCCATTATCATTTTTGTTTTACTTGCTTTTATGCTGGTAATGAGTCCCAGCTTAACGCTATTTATCTTTCTGATACTGCCAGCTGCAGGTTTTATTATCGGAAAGGTGGGCAAATCACTAAAAAAAGTATCGCGTGAGGGGCAGGACAAGATGGGTGAAATACTGACGGTTGTTGAAGAAACGCTTGGCGGATTACGTATCATCAAAGCATTCAATGCCGAAAAGAAAATGAATGCACGTTTTTATTCAGAGCTTCACGACTACAAATACATCATGAACCGTTTGATGCGCCGTCGTGAATTAGCTCACCCGTTGAGTGAATTACTGGGAACCATTGTAATTATTATTATTGTATGGTATGGTGGAACTTTGATTTTGGGTAAAAAAGGCGAACTATCCGGAACCGAATTCATGGCTTATATTGCCATCTTTTATCAGATAATCAATCCGGCGAAAGCATTTACTACAGCACTTTATTCCATTCAAAAAGGACTTGCTTCGATGGACCGCATTGATAAAATATTATTGGCCGATGTGACTATTCCTGAAGCTCCCGATGCAAAATCAGTTAGCACGTTGAAAGATACCATCGAATATCGAAACGTTACTTTTGCTTATGAAGAGAAAACTGTTTTAAATGCTGTTTCGCTAAAAGTACCAAAAGGAAAAACCATTGCTTTGGTTGGCCAATCGGGTAGTGGAAAAACTACTTTCGTTGATTTGTTGCCCCGGTTTTACGATGTGAATGGTGGCCAGATTCTGATTGACGGTGTTGATATCCGGGACCTGAAGCTGCACGATTTACGCGATTTGATGGGGAACGTGAACCAGGAAGCCATTTTGTTTAACGACAGTATATTCAATAACATCGCATTTGGCGTTCCAAGCGCCTCGATGCCCGAAGTGATTGCAGCAGCCAAAGTAGCCAACGCTCACGATTTTATCATCGAAACAGAACATGGTTACGATACGATTATTGGCGATCGCGGAAGTAAACTTTCAGGCGGACAGCGCCAACGGTTAAGCATTGCCAGGGCTATTCTGAAAAATCCTCCGATTCTGATACTCGACGAAGCCACTTCAGCGCTTGATACCGAATCGGAACGGCTGGTGCAGGATGCGCTCGAAAACCTGATGAAGAACCGCACTTCCATCGTGATTGCCCACCGGCTATCGACAGTCCGCAATGCAGATCTTATCTGTGTTTTTCATGAGGGCGAAATCGTTGAACGCGGTACACACGAACAATTGATCGAACTGGATGGCCGTTATAAGCGATTGCATAGTATGCAGATGTTTTAGAATCAAGGCAAAAGAGAAAAGTTAAAAGGCAAAAGTAAAGAACTGCAAATTCAATATTTATCTACTTTTTCGTTCGCCAAAAAAATAAAATCATTTTCAATATTTTATTACATTTACCGCGACTGAAAAATCTTGGCTCGATTAGGACTGGCGCGGCTTACAGCAATATTTGATGATCCTGTTTTTAATTACGGAACGGACTGTCAGAAACTGAAAGTTCGTATGAAAATCAAAACAAGTATTTTTTGCCTGAATGACTGTTTCGATTTCGATTTCAGGACTTTAAAATGAGTATGAACAAATAAATAACTTTTTCTTAATGAGAAAATGGCGTATCGAAGATTCAGCTGAGCTCTACAACATTATTGGGTGGGGTATCAACTTCTTTTCCATCAACGAAAAAGGTCATGTTACCGTAACTCCGAAGAAAAACGGAGTACAGATTGACCTGAAAGAATTGGTTGAAGAACTTCAGCTTCGGGATGTCTCAGCTCCCATGCTGCTTCGTTTTCCCGACATTCTGGATAACCGGATTGAAAAAATGGCCAGTTGTTTTAAAGTGGCTGCCGAAGAGTATGAATACAAAGGTCAAAACTTTATTATATACCCGATCAAGGTTAATCAGATGCGCCCGGTTGTCGAAGAAATTGTTGGACACGGCAAAAAATTCAACATTGGGCTCGAAGCCGGTTCAAAGCCTGAATTACATGCCGTAATTGCCATCAATACCGATAACGACTCGCTGATTATCTGCAATGGTTACAAAGATGAAAGTTACATTGAGTTGGCTCTTCTGGCTCAAAAGATGGGACGGCGCATTTACCTGGTCGTCGAAAAACTCAATGAACTGAAACTGATTATTAAAATATCGCACCGCCTTAAAATCAAACCAAACATTGGAATTCGGGTCAAACTGACCAGCTCAGGAAGTGGTAAATGGGAAGATTCGGGCGGCGATGCCAGTAAATTCGGACTAACTTCGAGTGAACTTTTGGAAGCCCTTGATTACCTCGAAAAAAATAAAATGAAAGATTGCCTGAAACTGGTTCATTTTCACATTGGCAGTCAGGTAACAAAAATACGACGCATCAAACTGGCCATGCGCGAAGCTTCCCAGTTTTATGTACAACTTCATATCAAAGGATTTGATGTCGAGTTTGTTGATATCGGCGGTGGATTGGGCGTCGATTACGATGGAACCCGTTCGTCGAGCAGCGAAAGCAGCGTGAATTACAGCATTCAGGAATATGTAAACGATGCCATCGCCACTATGGTTGATGCCAGCGACAAAAACAACATTCCTCATCCGAATATCATTACCGAATCGGGCCGATCGCTGACAGCGCATCATTCGGTGCTGATTTTCGAAGTGCTGGAAACAGCTTCGGTGCCAACTATGAGCGAGGAAGAAGATCCAAAAGAAGATGACCACGAACTTGTTCGCGAGTTGTTCTCGCTTTGGGACCAGATCAATCAGACGCGAATGCTCGAATCGTGGCACGATGCGCAGCAAATCAGGGAAGAAGCGCTCGACTTGTTTAGCCTCGGTTTGCTTGACCTGAAAACCCGCGCCCAGATTGAACGGCTGTTCTGGTCGATCACGAAGGAAATTCACCAGATGACCGGAGAGTTGAAACATATTCCTGAAGATTTTCTCTATTTACCCAAAATGTTATCGGATAAGTACTTTTGTAACTTCTCTTTGTTTCAGTCGCTTCCTGACTCGTGGGCCATCGATCAGATTTTCCCGATTATCCCAATTCAGCGACTCGACGAAAAACCTGATCGCTCGGCCACTATTCAGGATATAACCTGCGATTCGGATGGGAAAATTGACAATTTCATTTCAACCCGTAATTTTTCCTACTATTTGCCGGTACACTCCCTGAAACCAAAAGAACCATATTATTTTGGGGTATTTCTGGTAGGAGCCTACCAGGAAATTTTGGGCGATTTGCACAACCTTTTTGGCGATACCAACGCTGTGCATGTTTCGGTTGACGAAAAAGGATACCACATTGATCAGATTATTGATGGCGAAACTGTTGCTGAAGTACTCGACTATGTTCAGTACAACGCAAAAAAGTTGGTTCGAACGGTTGAAACATGGGTAACTTCATCGGTTAAATCCGGAATTATTACCACCGAGGAAGGAAAAGAATTTTTGTCGAACTACCGGTCGGGATTGTACGGATATACTTATCTGGAATAAAATTTAATAAAAGCGATATGCCTGAAATGCAAATACTTATGATGAGGTATTTGCATTTTTTATGACATAAACCAAGCCTTCTTTGGCCGGTCAGCCGGATAACCATTCTCAAGCCGGTACTTTTTACGTTCTTCGGTAAAATCCCACCAGTTTAATTCAGTGTCGATTTCGTTGGCGTAATGAACAACCAAGCGGCACTGATCTTCGACACAAGGATCAATCCAGGTTCCGGTCGAAAATTCCAGATCTTCCAGAAGCTTTGCCCCATCCTTGTCTTTCAGCTCTTCCAGTGAATAATATCCAAGGCTTATCAGATCGCGGGCGAATTTTATTCCTATCGATGGAATGCTTTGAAATTCGACCAAAGCATGAATTTCCATAGCCCTTATTAGCGGAACATTGAGTAACTCCTTCAGGTTATCAATCGGGCATTTGAGTATGTCGCTGATTTTAATCTTATTGGCTCTCAATATTTTTCGTTCAGAGGGCATCAGGTTAAGTTTTATGTTTTGTTTGTTTTTCATATCCGACAAAAATTTAACATTCGACTATTTTCCGTTGACGATCCAATAGACATCGTTTTAAGTCTAAATAGATGGGACAAAATTACTCGAACGAACCGAAAAAAGGAAAAAGTCATTGGGAAAAATCAGAAGCGATTTTCTGCAGAGGCTGTTCTTGCCAATTGTTATTGTAAACCGCGACTGTAAACTGCGACTGCCAACTTTCCTCTTTCCTCTTGCCAATGACTTTTTCCTGAATATTAATCTTTTTCAATCATTTTCAGGAAAGTAGGTAAGGCAATCAGCAACACCGGAAGCGCAAAAACCAAACCTCCAATAACCGAGATAGCAAGCGACTGATGCATCTGCGCGCCTGCTCCCATGCCAATTGCAAGCGGTAACATGGCTATGATCGCACTCAGGGCAGTCATCAGTTTTGGGCGTAAACGAACCGAAATGGTATAAACAATCGAATCGGTTACCGGCGTACCTTTTTTCCGTTCCTCCATGAATTGCAGGTATGTAAAGATGGATGCTTCGCCAACGATTCCGATGATCATGATGATGCCGACGTAACTTCCCACATTGAGCGGAACATGAAGCAAATAAAGAAGAATTCCACTTCCGGCAGGCGCCAGCAACACCAGGAAAATGAGCAACAAGGCTACTTTTATTTTTCGGAACAGAAAGAGGATGACTGCAAATACCAATAAGCTGGCTAGAATTAAAATGAGCATTAATTCGCGAAAAGCCTGTTGTTGATCTTTGTAAGCGCCACCATATTCGATGTGAAGCCCGGAAGGAAGGTTTATTTTTGACTGAATTGCTGCCTGAATATCCACGAGTGTGCTACCCAAATCGCGGTTGTTCAATCGCGCTGTGATGTAGTCGACATTCTTCAGGTTTTCACGATGGATTTCAGCTACTCCTTTCGAAATGCTCACATTTGCAAAGCGGCTTAAAGGCATAAGCTGGCCATCGTTCAGGAATATCTTCGATTCTTTCAATTGATCAACACTTGTCTGTTCTCTGTTTGGATAAATCATTCGAACCTCGCAGTTTTGCATGGGTTCCTGAATGCTGCCAGCTACCATTCCTCCAATCCTGGTTTGCAACTGGTACTGAAAAACAGCTGGAGTCAGCTGAAACTGGCTTAGTTTGGAATAATCGGGACTAACTGATACGGAAGGTCCTGCAATCACAATACCATCAAAAACATCGGCTGTTCCGCGAACACCTTCAACCACGGCAGCAATTTTTTTGGCATACTGATGAATCTGGCCAATATCGTTTCCAAACAGTTTGATTTCAATGGGCTGCACCGAACTCATCAGGTCGCCCAGCATATCGCCAACAACCTGCCCGAAATCAGCTTTCAGAACAGGTATCTGTTTTTCAATCTGTTGCCTGATTTCGTCAATCACTTCTTCGGTAGTTTTACCTCGCTTATCCTTTAACCGGATCAGGTAATCGCCCGTATTTGGTTCCGTAATGAAAAACCCCATTTGTGTTCCTGTCCGGCGCGAATAAGTTTCTACTTCGGGTATTTTTTCAACAATCCGATCCACTTTCTTTAGCATGACTTCCGTTTCTTCCAACGAAGTTCCCGGAGGGCTTACAAAGTCGAGAACAATGGCGCCTTCGTCCATTTCAGGCAAAAATCCGGAAGGTAAGATCGGGAATATGATAAAAATGCTGGTGAGCATGGCAATAACCAGCAAGACAGAAATGACAGGTTTTTTTACGAAAAAAAGAATCCAGTTCTGTTGATGAACTGTCGTCGGTTTTAAATTTTTTTCTTGCTGACGACCAAAGAAAAGCAGGTAAATAACCGGCAATATCAACCAGGTGACAAAAAAAGAAGCCGTCAGGGTAATGATCATCGTCTGGGTCATGATATTGAAGTAGGCACCGGCAACACCGGTCATCAGGCTGAATGGCAGGAAAATAACGATGGTACTGAGCGAAGAGCCAATCATGGCCGGAAGCAGGTATTTGATTGCCTGAGGCACCACCGAATGATAGTTTTCCTCTGGATGTTCTTCGTGTGTACGGTGAATTTGCTCCACCACAACC
>Ga0302296_1002946_pt1 | contig 11145 bp, 8 predicted proteins | sample III_Fen_N3_1_FD_194546 | JGI IMG/M metagenome (GOLD analysis project Ga0302296, IMG submission 194546) | Peat permafrost microbial communities from Stordalen Mire near Abisko, Sweden - III_Fen_N3_1 | ecosystem: Environmental > Terrestrial > Soil > Wetlands > Permafrost | place: Sweden: Abisko... | reverse complement strand
AATTTTCAAGGTCGTTCCACCGTCATTCGAAAACAAAATATAGCCGTAAGCGCCAATTATCAGCTGATTGGGATTGTTATAATTAGCAACGATCCGATAGACATTTCCATAATCGGAAACCGAATAGCTGGTGATTGCTTTCCACGAGTTGCCACCATCGGTAGTTTTTACCGGGTATCCATCATTCCCATCGTTAAAATTGCAATAGGCTATGTTATTGTCTTTGGTGAATTCGTAGGTAGAAGTGTTGAATACCTGAAGCCTGGAAAAATGAACCTGCGAATACGATTTTCCAGAGTCAGTACTGTGAAACAGCTGGCTCATATCGCAACTAACGTAAAACTCATTGTCGTTTGCCGGATTTATCGTTGGAAAGAATAATGCGCCACCACCACCAATTCCTTTGGGGGCAAAAAGTGTTGGTTGTCCGGAAGTTGTCATACTGATTAGGCAAAAAAGCAACTGCACGAGAACAAGATGATTTAGCTTCATACCGATGGTTTTAGTTTGTAAATGAAATTCGATTCCGTTCTGATTTTCGGCTAAGTTATAGAGAAAATTGTGGCGTAAATAAAAAAGACCTACAAATTTAAAAATCTGTAAGTCTTTGTTTATCAATAAGAGCGAGAAACGGGGGTCGAACCCGCGACCCTCAGCTTGGGAAGCTGATGCTCTACCACTGAGCTACTCTCGCTTTTTTTTGAACGCCCAAAAATAATAAAACTAACCGTTGGGCGGTTATGTTTCCAAAAGATAATTTTTCATGAAAGCAAGAACCAAACTTGTTAGAAAGATTGGATACAAATAAAAAGTTTTTTCTTGCGAGTATTTAGTTGGTTTTCAGCATCCCGAAAACCGATTCGATCAACTCGTTTCGCCGATTCACCAGTCGTTTAATTGACTTACTTCCCGCTAAAAATAAACCTTGATATAAAATAGGACGGTAAAAAATCAGCAACTGATAAGCATATTTACCGGCAAACGGCATCAGGAGAAAAGCAATCGCCGAAACTGCCAGTGAATCGGTCAATTTGAACAGCAGACTTGCAGCGAACAGGTAAAACAAGGGAAAAACGAACAACCCGACCACAAAATTGAAGGTGCTCAAAAACCCGGTGTCTTTCACTTTCCGGCGAAATATCGACCGTGAAACCGAAAACGGAACGACATTGAAAACAAAGCCAAAAACAAAAAGCGGAAGTGACAAAATAGCCGCCAACAGTTGAATCGAAAATACCTGCCAACGTGCTTCTCCGGCTTTCCCGACGAGTACATCCGACAAACCGGCATTTTCAACTTCCCCGAAATATTTGTTGGTTGCTTTCAGGAGTTCGGCGAAGTGTTTCGGTCGGCTGGTTTCGAGTTGTTCGATTTTGGCAATCAGCTCTTTTTCTGCTTTGAGAAGCTGTAACCTTGGATTAAGGCTGAATTGCCTGGTTTTAGAATATGCTTTACCTGCCAGTTGCCGGATATTTTCATATTCGTGATAATACCTTTCGCTGTTGATCTGAAGGGCCAAAGGTAAAAGCCGGTCGTAAATCTCGTCGCGTAGGCTGAGCATCGCTTTTTGCGGGTTCGAGGCATATACTTCAAGATACAAATCAACTTTGATGGGTTCGCCGTATTGCACAATCAAGGTCCGGTCGAAATGCCAGTAGTGGCTGTAAAAAATTCCGACGGGAACAATTTGCAAATCCAACCCGAAATTGTTCTTTTCTTCGGCTTCGAGGGCGATGCGCGGAATGGCTTTTTTATGTGGAAGCATTTGTCTTCGGCCCGAATGAGCAGCTTCCGGGAAAAGGGCAACCGATTGTTTGTTCTCCAAGAGTTGGGTCACTTGTGCAAATATCTGCTCGTTGTTCGAAAGGTTTTCTTTTCCGTCGCGAATACGGTAAATCGGCAACATTTTCAGATATTTCAGGAACGACCGCGTCGCTTTCGATTTAAAGATGTCGGCCCTGGTTAGCCAAACAGATTGGAGCGGATTGGTATAAGCCAGCGCCAGCGGGTCCATCAGGGCATTTTGATGATTAGCTGCAAAAATAACCGGCTTGTCTTTCGGAATCAGTTGTCGCCCGGTAACAACAATTTCACGATGTGTCAGCCAAAAGGCAAACCTCACGTAACTCCTGATTAGTTCGTATCCGGTTGACCAGTACTTCATCTCAGGCGGGTATTGGTCTGCGCGACCAGACAAACGCAACAATTAATCCGCTGACAATGTGCCAGATTCCCCACCAGGCGGCAATAATGGCCATTCCTCCCAATTCCATTTCAGGAGGAAATATTTTGGGGTTAAATATGAGCGCCAAAGCCAGTCCCGAATTGTGGATTCCGGTTTCGATGGCCAGTGTCCGCTGATCGGTTTGCGATAATTTGTTGAGTTTTCCGAAGAAATAACCGGTTGCCATGGCCAATCCATTTTGCACGAGTACAAAAATGAAAACTAAGTGCACAAAACTTATGAATTGCGAAAAGTTGGCCGAAAGCATGATGATGACCATCAGAACAAAGAACAGCAGCGAACCTTTATTGATAGGTTTTTTGATTTTTGCAGTGAGTTTTGGAAATCGTTTCGACACATACAAGCCGATCATCACCGGGATGCCCAGCAGAATAAAAACAGTCTGAAACATTTGATATTTATCGATTTCCAAAGGTCGAAGCAAATGGGCAGCGCTGTGTGCATTGTAAAAGTTGATGTAGAAATTGCCCCAAAGCGCAAAGTTGAACGGAGTAAAAAAGATGGCTGTTGAAGTGGTGGCCGCAGTTAAACTTACCGCCAGGGCAACATTACCTTTGGCCATCGAACTGATGAAATTCGAAATATTTCCGCCCGGACAAGCAGCTACCAAAATCATTCCCAGTGCCACGGTTGGCGTTGGGTTTAGCAAAAGCACCAGAAGAAATGTGAAAGCAGGCAACAAAAAAGTCTGACTAATGTATCCCACAATGGCGGCTTTGGGCTTTCGGATGATTTCCTCAAAATTTTCAATCTTGATGTCGAGGGCCACGCCAAACATGATAAACGCGAGGGCAATGTTCAAAATTATTAATCCTGAAGGTGAAAAATTCAGCCGGACGTGGTCGAGTACTTCGAGCGAATGGTTCATAAAAGTCTCTTGGTTTTCGATGATATAAACTTTAAAAGTAAAAAACTATGGATGAATCCGATGCATTTATCCATAGTTTTTTAGAAAGGACGCTTTTGAACGATCAAAACTTGAAGCACATTTTGGTTTCAAAACCGATTGCACAGGTAATAATGCAAGCGCACCCCGATAACCTCACAACCGGACGGGTATCGGTTTCGGAACGAAAAGCTGCCAATGAAAAGCTAAAGATCGTGTTTTTGCAGGTGGATGCCTTGTTAAAAAAGCAGCTCGACCGCATCGTGGTGCGGTACCGGACAAATGAACCCGAATTTTACCAGATCTACCAAAACGCACGGCATATTGTGAACTACGGGGTACGGCACAAGAAGCCGAAAGAACCCGAAAAAGAAGCGTAAGCCGCTGAAAACCCATCGACCAAAACTGATTAAAAAACGACAACCTGCAAGCATCTCCATCCTGACAATCAGAATCAAAAGCAACAAAATAAATTTGTTCAATAGAAAGGAAAACTCTGGAAAGTAGTTTATCTTTGGGGACAGGTACTGGTTAGCTGCCATATTATGAACAAGAAACAACCAACATGGAAACATTGAGAATTCATTCGCCATTTGACAAGCAGGATTTTATTCGTGCAATGCAGATTAAATGGGAAATACATTGGCTTAAAAATCGCAGACAACTTATAAATTATTCGATTGCATCAGTTATCATTTTATCAATTGGGATTATTGCAAGAACAGAAGAGGAGCCAACAAATCCTTTTGTATTTTTAGGTATAGGTTCTTTCGTTGCCACATTATTGTTTGTTTACTTTAGGATATTTTCAAAACGACGATATTCCCGTAAAGTTGAGGAAATTGCAAAAAAATTTGATTCCATAAAAATGGACTGTACTTACGAATTCTCAGATGAATCAATAAAATATTGGGATAAAGAAAAGACTTTGGATTTTAAATGGACGGTTTTTACTAATTATTCGATGTACAAGAATTATTTAATTCTAATTCTAAATAATTCATTAATAGAATCATATATTTTCGAGAAAAAGGAGCCTGATTTAGATGAGTATAACAAAATATTGGAGATTGCTAAATCAAAACTTGAATACAAAAAGATAAAATGAAATACGGTTGCTAAAATCAGCTACCTGAAAATTCGGCGGCAGTGGTTTTCGGAGTGTATCTTTCCGCTCGGTCCCGCTTGTGCACGTGTTTCCAACGTTTTTGGCAAAATACTGACTGAGCATGTAATAGATGCAAACGTCGTGAAAATGTCGTGCTTTTGTAGTTGGAAAGTTACCTTAATCAGTCGGACATTTGAATTCAAAAAAAAGGAAATGGAAACAGGAAAACTAATTAAAGAATTAAGGATTAAAAAGGGCATGACTCAGGAAGAGTTAGCTGATAAAACAGAAGTTAGTGCCAGAACAATACAACGGATTGAGAATGGAGAAGTAGACCCACGGGCTTATACTCTTCAAATGATTGCTAAAGCACTTGAGGTTGATTTTAGTATACTTGTAGTAAATGAACCAGATGAAAGTCAGGAAATTCAAAAGGTGAATGACGACAATTGGTTAGGACTTTTACATTTGAGTGCCATAATTCCTCTTATCTTTCCAACAGTATTGATATGGAATCTGAAAAAAGATAAAATAAAAGGTATAACTGACCATTATCGTGCTATTATTAGTTTTCAATTAATGATATGTGGAATCATACTTGGCTGTATTTGGGTTTACTGGAAAGTAAATCAACCGATACCGTTAATTGGGGTATTGCTCGTGAATGGATTATTTACAATAGTAAATACAATAAAGGTAATGAGTGGTGACCCTTTTATAAATATGCGATTTGTTAAAAAGGAAGACAAGAATCTGAAAATTAAATAATTTTTGATTTTTTGTACACAAATATTGTGGGTAAAACCATGGGCGCTCACCTGCTCTTGCGGATATGTACAAACGTTTGCAGTCGCTAGTGCTGATTTGTAATCCTGCCAAGGCAACAAAATATTCTTATATTGCCCTAACTTTAGGATTTTGAGTACGGATCGCAGATATGCAATTAAGAGGTATCAATTTAAAATCGACATTAGCGCCGTGAAAAGCATAAAGAGTAAGGGATAATTAAAAACCAAAAGAATGAAACAAACCATTTATTTAGTATTAGTGGGATTGTTTGGAGCAATTTTTATTATAACAGGCTGTAAAAAGGAATCTAAACAGCCATTTGTAAAAGACACATTTAACAATGGCACTTCAGAACGGAATATGATCGTGGTGATGAGCGATCTTCATTTGGGTGCCGATTTGACGTATGCCGAGTGCAACAAGAACCTGGGATCGTTAGAGAAATTGCTGAAACAGATAAAAGCAGCTTCCAACGTAAAAGAATTGGTGATTGCCGGCGATATGCTGGATGAATGGTTTGTACCGGCTAACGTGGATACTTACCAGGGAAAAGGTCAGGCCGATTTTGTGAAACGTATCGCAGCAACCAATAAAGGTGTGATAGATGCTTTTAACAGCATCATCCAAGAAAAGAAGATACAGGTTACCTACGTGCCCGGGAATCATGATTTGACCATTACCGCAGCCAATATGGAGAGTATCCTTCCGGGTATCAATCAAGCCCGGGATCATGAACAGGGTTTGGGAACTTATTCGCCGGCGGATGTATCTACGATAGCCATTGAACATGGGCATCGCTATAATTTCTTCTGTGCCCCCGACCCTATCTCCAACCAGGATATCGCTCCGGGTACCATTTTGCCTCCGGGTTATTTTTATACCCGAATAGCGGTGCTGCATGTCATGCAGGAACCTGTAACACCATCCGACACGCCTCCTTTAGTAACACAAAACACTTCGGGAAATGCCAGCCAAAGTTTGCTATACGTATATTGGTATGTATGGAGCAAAGCATTAGTTACCTTCCCGATAGCCAACAAATTCGACGAAAAGATCATCGTCACCAATGTGAATGGTTTCACCGGAAATTACGCGGTAAACGATATACTACCTTATCAAACTACCCCGGGCGGAGTGATCGATGTAAGGTTCTATAAAGGCATTCAGGATAGCTGGACTGAACGGCAAACACGCAATCATGTGTCTATACCTATTCCTGTCAGTCAGGCAATCGCCAATTCGGGCAAGGCAAGTGAATCGGACTTTCAGGCAACAAACCAGTATTTTCTGAATCCCAATTCGGATAAAAGAATCGTCATCTTCGGGCATACACACGATCCAAAGATTATCGCATCGTCAAACTATAAGGGTGAGAAATGTATCTATGCAAATTCAGGAACATGGATCGACCATAATGGCGTAGCTCCTACCACCATGAGTTTTGTAGTTATTACTCCTCAGAATGCAACGGCTTCTTCGCAAACTTACGTGAGACTATACAATTTCGAAAACGAAGTAATCACCACAATGGCTCAGGATTCGATCCGGTATTGAGGGTTTGTCGCACTCAGGACACCAGTTGTCAGTCGTTGCTGCTGATTTGCCATCGAGCCATGACAACAAAATATTCTAAGATTCTCCTAGCTTTATCAATAATTAACTTACTTTGAAAATCATTGGAAAATAACTTTGACACTACTTATGAAGAACATTAAAAACATCGTTGTGATCGTTTGTGTATCGCTTTTATCCATCGTATCATCCGCTCAAACAGCAAGAGTTGAACCATCGACATTTGTTGCCGTTGAAAAAGGGGATGTCAACCAGTTAAAAGCTTTAATAGATGCTGGTGCCAATGTAAATGAGGTTTACGAAGGCGTTTCCTTATTGGGTAAAGCATGTGGTGGTGGGCTGAAAGTGAATAACGACATCGTAAAAGTATTGCTGGATTCCCCTAAAATCAATGTGAAAGCGCTAATTTATTCAGAACCTGATGGTGACAATTCAATGGCTACAACACCCCTGGTCGCCTTGCTTAGCTCAGCCACTTACAATTCAAGTTTGGATAATGTTGTTCGGCTCATCAAAATGGGGGTCGACATCAATTATCACAGCGAATACAATAACAAGTTTACTGCTTTAATAGTAGCGACTTTTGGAAATCAAGATGAGGAGTCAAAAGCCGTCACCATGGCAATATTAAATAACGCCGGTCCCAAATTAAACCTTAATTATGTGGGTAAATATGATGCGTATCCCTACGTAAATACTATTAAATCCCAGCATGCTGAAGCTGTTGAAGCAATTTTAAAACGAGGTGTGAATGTGGAAGGTATTAAAATAGGTGAAGATTTTAATGGGATGATTCCGGAAACAGTCAATCATGATAACTTTGTCATATTGGATATTATCATGAAATATAAAGCCAATAAATATGGCCCCACGCCACAAAGTTATTTGCCTTTAAATTGGGGAATGATAAATCCGAAAAATGCCAAATGGGCTGACTATTTCATTACAACGTACAAGGTGGATGTGAATCACCTGAATAAACCAGGATCGAATGGCGATGAACCCGCGATTAATGAAGCTGCGTTTTTCGATAATGTAGAGGGATTAAAAGTATTAGTTAATCATGGTGCAAATATTAATCTGTCAACTTCACAGGGAATTAATGCGATACAAAAGGCGGCTCAACACAATAGTTTAAATGCCGCAAAGTATTTAATAGAGCAGAAGGCCAATCTGAAAGGATACAATGCAACGTATTTTAATGCGGTTAGTTATGCTGCTGTGGGGTATCATCTCGAAATGTTAGACCTGTTGGTGAAAGGTGGTGCCGATGTAAATGAAGTATCAAAAGATTCGCCATGGACGGGACCATTGGCCAGAATAGTGATGGATTTTAATCCATTGGATAAAAAAAAGAGACTTAAAACCTTAGCGAAATTACTCGAATTAGGTGCAGATCCGAATGTTTTGCATGCACAGAATATGACTGCTATGATGTGTGCGGCAAAGCTTGGTACGAGCTATGGCTGGAAAGCTGCGGTTGAAAGTTGTGAAGTTCTAATTAAAAGCGGAGCCAAGGTAAATCTAGCCAATACCGCCGGCGAAACGGCTCTCATGTTGGCTTCGGGAGCAGGGAACATCAAACTTGTGAACTTACTGATCAAGAGTGGCGCCGACGTGAATGCGGTAAATAAAGTGGGCGATTCGGCGCTGAGTTATGCCAATAATGCGCCGGAGAATAAAAGCGATCTAGTGAATGCTTTGGAAAATGCAGGCGCTAAACCTGTTGCTGTTACTGCTAAATCTGTTTCAAAGTCGGCACCTGCTAAATTAGTGGGTATCTGGAAAGGCTACCAGGACAACAATAAAACTATGATGGCGACTTTTGTGGTGAATAAAAACAATACGTATTCGTACGCTGCTGTGGGGAAAGTCGGTGGTAAAGTAGTATCATTTAGTCATAAAGGCGATATTGTTGCTTCTGAAGACACGTACACTTTAAAGCCTCAGGGACAAGCCTCCGCAACGTATAGTTATAAGATAGTCAATGGTAAATTGTCGGTTAATAACGGCAGACCTTTAGATAAAGTTAAGTGACCGGGTAAACGCGGATGAGTCTCAATATCGAATTGTAACCTTAACAATTTTTGTATGAAACATTTATTAAATGCATTGTTAATTCTTCTCTTTTGCATTGCAAATTTGAAATCCTATTCAAGTAACGATTTTCGCGAAGGTTATATAATATCGTTGAAAGGAGATACCACAAAAGGCTTACTTTTAGCACAGATCAGCAGAAATGCATCCGAAAAATGTATTTTTAAATCCAGTGCCGACAGTGAATCCAAAATTTATAAACCAGGTGAAATTGCCGGATACAGGTATTTAGATGGTAAATACTACGTTTCAAAAGAAATCAACATGGATTCGATAACTAAAAAGGTTGTTTTCCTTGAATTTCTGATTAAAGGAATGGCAAATGTTTACTATTATGTAGACGATGAAGAACATTATTATATTGAAAAGGTTTCAAGTGGCCTGATCGAATTGACAGAAGACGAGAAGACATTTTATCAAAAAGAAATACCCGGACGTGATGGAGCTCATATATATATTATCCCTTCAAAAGCCAAAGGCAAGTTAATCTCGTTGTTGCAGGACTGCCCAAGTATCTTTAGTGAAATCCAAAATACAAGGCTCACCCATAATTCGCTGATAAAACTGACAAAAGATTATCATGAGAAGATGTGTAATTCGGAGAGCTGCATTATTTACGAGCGAGGCAATAACTCAGCAAAAGTGAAATTGGGAGTATTAATGGGCTTTTCGAAAAATCAGTATAATTTCGGTGAACAAATAATCAGCAATTACGGGAACAACTACCAAATTGGAGCCACGCTCAAAGTATCGAATATCTTCATGTTTAACGAACACTTCAATCTAAAGGCTAATTTTATTTTCGAGAAAGATTCGAAATCTTACACATTGTCTCTTTGTGATGGGGTTCATAATTATCCTACAACAAACAACAATGATCATTCTATTCTTAACGATATAAATTACGGGGGTGGTAGTTCAATTCCTTTATTACCATCGACAAAGGCAGATTTAAATGTACTGGATTTTAAAATACCCGTTAGCTTAAACTATGACTTTAATATTTCAAAAAATACAATTTATACTTTCGGCATTGGCATTTCCAATAAATTTATATTATCGCAAAATAAGAATTTCAAGGTTGATTATTTTTACAATCGTTATGGCAAATCAATTAATTCTTTGATTAGCGGTGTGATTGCAACAACAGGTTTTGAAGGGAACTGGTTTGGCAAATCGACTTATTTTGTCAATGCGGCTTATGAATATTTATTTGATTTTAGGTCACGTACTGATAAAACCTTAAAATTATATAACAAGCAACTTTCACTGCAAATAGGAATGTACTTTTAAAAATAATTGGTTGTGATTTATTAATTTTGGGGAAAGGGATTGAAAGTCGTATCCACCACAAAAAAACAGATCATGATAAATTTCGATCATTTTACCTACAACAAATCAACGTTCCCAGTCGATGAGTCTGAAAAAAAGGATTTCTTCCAAAAACTCGAACAACAGTTTCAGGAAGAAATTAAAAACTCGGAAGTAGCAAAAGAGTACTTTCGGAATTATAGCGAACATAGTGTCGAATCCTTTGTAAAGTCTTATGCATCGCGGAAATTGCAGCTTGTTCATTTCTACGATTTTTATGCAAATGCTTACCATGAAAAAGAGATTACAGAACTGAGTTTTCAGAAAAAAGCAGAGGATATGCTCAGCCTTATCCTTCAGAAGAAGTTATTCAACATGCAACTTCTTTGGAGGGCTGGGCAACTCGAAATCGATGAGATTGCAATTACCTACGACTTTCAGTTTTGGGAAAAATACATTCTCTCCTGTCCATTTATTCCGACTATCAGTAAACATGAAGTTGATATGATGAAGGAGTACCTGTTGCTTTTCGACGAAAACGATGAGGTCGAAGATCATTATCTCCAATGGCAGGATTACGATTCGCTAACCGAGAAAGAAGCCAACAGTTTGATGGAGGAAATGCCGGAATGGTATGAATTCTACGATTCAAGAATGGGAACCGGTACACTTTTACTTTTACCAAACCATAAGGGAATAAAAGAGAATTTTTATTTAGGCATTTGCCGTCAGGAACACCGCGAAAATAATCCTCCTCCGGTTTATACAGAACCAGCGCCATACCTATACGGTTTTATAAAGGACCACATCGATTTTGCAAAATGTTTCGAAACGGATAAATATTTTAAGGCCCTCTTCAAATACTACAATTATTACCAAGAAAAGGAAAATCGTGATCCTAATTACGATGATCTGATTGAAGCCGTCCGATTCCTGCTTAAAGCCGACCGGCCAGTCTACTGTCACAGTCATCTAACCTGGGACAAGGCGATTGTAGTTGCAGCCAAAGAATACAGGAATACCAAAATTGTCGAATCGCTTGACTTTGTTTACGAGGAATACCTGATGATGAAAGAGCTTGGCTTTTCGAAAGATAAATCGCCGGAGGAACTAAAAACTGAATATGATAAGGACGAA
>Ga0302296_1002941_pt1 | contig 11162 bp, 8 predicted proteins | sample III_Fen_N3_1_FD_194546 | JGI IMG/M metagenome (GOLD analysis project Ga0302296, IMG submission 194546) | Peat permafrost microbial communities from Stordalen Mire near Abisko, Sweden - III_Fen_N3_1 | ecosystem: Environmental > Terrestrial > Soil > Wetlands > Permafrost | place: Sweden: Abisko... | reverse complement strand
GTATTTGTACTTTCCATGATTTAATTCTTTGTTTTCTCGTTACAAAAATAAATATTCTTATTTTATAATAAACCCAACCGGATTTCTTGGTTGTTGATTTTCATTCTTCTTCAGCAATTCATCGAGATATTGAAAAACAAGTTCAATGTTTTTGGTGTTATTATCGGTTTTCTTTTTAATGTCTTCGATTGCCAGACGAAGATCTGTATTGTCTGTTAATGTTTGACGAATCTTTGTGAAAACTCTCATTATCATGATGTTTGCTTCAATAGCTTTTTCACTATTTAAAACGCTAGACAACATTAATACTCCATGTTCTGTAAATGCTAAAGGTAAATATCTTGTTCCACCCCAACTTGAGGTGCCAAATTGACTCCTCAAATTTTTGAATTCATTTTCGGTTAATTGAAACATAAAATCTTCGGGGAAACAATTTTTATTTCTTTTAACTTGACGTTTAAGTTGCTTTGTTTCAGTTTGATATAATTCTGCCAAATCGCTATCAAGCATTACTTTATGACCTCTTATAAGATAAATTTATTCAGCACTTTTTCCTCTGGTATTGCTACTGTATTTGTACTTTCCATGATTTAATTCTTTGTTTTCTCGTTACAAAAATAAATATTCTTATTTTATAATAAACCCAACCGGATTTCTTGGTTGTTGATTTTCTTTTTTCTCCAGCAATTCATCGAGATATTGAAAAACAAGTTCAATGTTTTTGGTGTTATTATCGGTTTTCTTTTTAATGTCCTCTATTGCTAGGCGAAGTTCTGAATTGTCTGATAATGATTGACGCAATCTTGTAAATGTGCGAATTATTTGAATGTTTACATTAATTGCTTTTTGGCTATTTAAAATACTTGAAAGCATTGCAACACCTTGTTCCGTAAAAACATAAGGTGAATAACGTAAGCCCATTTTGTCAGAAGAATTGGAGGTGCCAAATTGACTCCTCCAATTTTCTAATTCAGATTTTGTTAGTTCAAACATAAAATCGTCGGGAAAACGCTCAATATTCCGTTTTACTTGTCTTTTTAAAACTTTGGTTTCAACTCCATAAAGCGTTGCTAAATTTCTGTCTATCATTACCTTTTGTCCTCTAATAATATAGATTTGGTTCAATATTATTTCCTCTGGTATTGCTACAGCAGTTACATTTTCCATGATTTATGATTTTGTTTTCTCGAAACAAAAATAAACATTTCTTCAAAATCCCACCATTTAACTTGCACTTTACTTCCCAATTTTTTTCCCCTAAAATCCTCATCTGTGAATGATGTAATATCCCCCTAATGTTATGTAACAGTTATGCTTGCTAATCAAGTCATCTTTGTTGAGTGAAAATTCATTCACGAATTAAAATATTAGTAACATGAAAAATAGAATACGACTAATTATAATAGCCGTTGCTTTATTAGCTTTTCCGAAGTTAGATTTTGGACAAGCCCCAAATTTGGGAACTGCGGCAGATTTTGTACTTTTCTCTACCGTTGGAGCAATTACAAATGTTGGAACAACAGATCCTGCAAAATATTTAACACATCTTACTGGAAATGTAGGAACAAACAGCGGTTCAAGTACTGGTTTTGGTAACGTAAACGGCGTGATGCACGATGGTGACGGTGCAAGTAATAACTGTGCTGCCGATGTGCTTTTAGCATACAATTTTCTTAGTGCTGCCATACCCGATTCATCGATTGTGAATCCTGTAATTGGTAAAGATTCAACATTTAAAGCTGGAACCTATCTTTTACCTGGAGCAACTTCGTTGGATATGACTTTAACCCTAGATGCGGAAGGAAATCCTAATGCTGTATTTATTTTTAAAATGCCTGCAGGTCCCCCAGTATATGCATTTAGCACTAGTCCAAATGCAAAAGTTATTTTGAAAAATGGTGCAAAAGCAAGTAATGTGTTTTGGTTAATTACTGGTGCCGTAAATATGGGAACCGGAACATCAATGAAAGGAACTATTATTTCGGGTGGTGCTATTGATATGAGTGCCAGCGATACTTTAGAAGGAAGAGCATTAACAATAAATGGTGCAATTAATATCGATAATGGAAGTATTGGTTTCTTAGGATACGTTCCAGTAAAAAGCTTAACTGGACCAATAGCTCCAGTATTTAATGCGTCAAAAACATTTACCATTTTTTCTTCTATTGGCCCAGTTGCCGACGATAATTTCTCGCATATAGTTGGCGATGTTGGAGGTAATACCGATGCTCCTGTAAATTATAATCCGTTATTCGTAACAGGTGGAATTTATGGAATAAATGGTATTACAGCAGCAGCCGCGGCCGATTTACTCAAAGTTTACGACACTTTAAATACTGCTCGTCCAGAAGATATTGAATTGTTAGCTCCAACGTTGTTTGGTCACAATCTGGTTCTTACTCCGCACACATATTTGATGAATGGTGCGGTAACATTTACCGATACACTTTATCTCGATGCATTGGGAAATGCCGATGCAGTATTCATAATTAGAACAAATGGTGCATTTGCTACTACAGCAAATTCGAAAGTTGCATTAATTAATGGAACACAAGCTAAAAATGTATATTGGTTAGTAAATGGTGCGGTAAGTATCACGGCTAATTCAATTTTTAATGGAACTATTGTTACCGCAGGAGGAGCAATCGATATTTTGTCGGGAACTACACTTAACGGGCGTGCATTGGCAACAAATGGAGCTGTTTCAACTGCATCGATAAATGCTAAAATTCCTGCAAATACGATTAATGGTCCAACCAATCAAACAGTTTGTGCTGGCGATACAGCACGTTTTATAGTTTCTAAAACTGGAACTGGTTTAACCTACCAATGGAGAAAAGGACTTGTTGATATTATTGATGGTGGCACAATCTCTGGTGCAAAAACCGATTCGTTAACCATTTTTCCTGCAAAAATAACTGATACAGCATCGAACTATTATGTTGTAATAATGGAACCATTTATGCCAAACGATACTTCGTCGAAGGTTTCTTTAACGGTAAATACGGCTCCAATTATAACTAAAGAACCAGGCAATCAAAGTGCTTGTATTGGCGATTCGGTTCGATTTGTTGTAACTGCAACAGGTTCGAATCTTAACTATCAATGGAGAAAAGGAAATGTAAATATACTAAACGGAGCTACAATTGCCGGTGCAACTACCGATACATTAACGCTCTATCTTGTCGATAATACTACAGAAGCATTAAATTATAATGTGATTGTTTCTGGAACTTGTTCGCCAAACGATACTTCAAAAAATGCATCGTTTTCAATACCAACTGTTTTAAATGTTGTTACGCAACCTGTAAATCAATCTGTTTGTACAGGAAATGCTGTAAAACTTTCAGTTACAACTACTGGTGCAGGAATAACATACCAATGGAGAAAAGGACTTGTAAATATTACCAATGGAGTAAATATTACAGGTGCAACTTCCGATACTTTAACCATTAAATCGATTTCAATAACTGATGTAGCTTTAGATTATACGGTAGTAGTTAAAGGACTTTGTTTTCCTAACGATACATCAAATAAAGTTTCTATAGCAGTAAATGTAACACCTACAATTACAACCGAACCAACAATTAAAACGGTTTGTGTTGGCGATTCTACAAGTCTTACAGTTGCAGCATCAGGAACAAATCTTACATACCAATGGAAACGTGGATTAGTAAATGTTGTAAACACAGCAAATATTACTGGTGCAAATAACGATACCTTAACGTTCAAATCTGTTTCGGTTGCCGATTCTGCATCTAATTATTCTGTAGTTGTTTCGGGCACATGTTTGCCAAACGATACATCGAAATTAGTCGTATTGGCATTACATAACATTCCGGTTATTTCTATTCAACCAATCAACACAACGATTTGTGAAGGAACATCGGCAAGTATAACCGTAACCGCAACTGGTTCAACACTCAGTTATCAATGGCGAAAAGGACTTGTAAATATCGTAGGTGAAACATCAAATACTTTAACAATAAATCCTGTAAATGCGGTTGATACTGCATCGAATTACAATGTCGTTGTTACGGGAATTTGTTCATTAACAAATGCATCGAGCAATGTAGTTTTAGGATTTACAAAAGCTCCAATTATAACTGTTGAGCCAATAGACAAAACAGTTTGTGCTGGAACATCTGCGAACTTCGCAGTTACTGCAACTGGAACAACACTCAGTTATCAATGGAGAAAAGGAATCGTAAATATTGTTGGTGCAACAACTAATTCATTAACGGTAAATCCAGTAAATGCTGCAGATACATCGTCGAAATACAATGTTATTGTTACAGGAATCTGTTCATTAACCGATACTTCGAAAAATGTAGTATTAGCTTTAAACAAAGCACCAATAATTACAGTTGAACCAATCGACAAAACGGTTTGTCTTGGAACATCAGCAAGTTTTGTTGTAACAGCAACAGGTTCAACGCTTAGTTACCAATGGAGAAAAGCTTTAGTAAATATCGTTGGTGCAACAACCAATACTTTTACTGTTAATCCAGTGAAAATTACTGATACAGCTTCGAACTATTCGGTTATCGTAACAGGAATTTGTTCATTAACCGATACATCGAAAATGGTGTCGTTACAACGTAATCTTAATCCACTAATCACAACCGAACCAATCAATCAAGTTGTTTGTGTTGGAAGTTTAGCGAATTTCGAAGTAATAGCTACGGGTACAAATCTAAGTTATCAGTGGAAAAAAGGAGCGGTAAATATTGTTGGTGCAACGTCAAAGACATTAACTTTTAATCCTGCAACTGCAAGCGATGCAGCACTTAATTATTCTGTAATTTTATCGGGAACCTGTACAACGAATGATACTTCGAATATTGTTTCGTTAACCGTACATGAAATACCCGTAGCGTTGGCAACAACTGTTTCGCCAGTTTGTTTAGGTCATTCAATTACCTTAACTGCTCAAACAGTTGTCGGTGCTAGTTATCTTTGGAAAAATGCAAAAGTATATTCTTCTACAATTCAAAACTCGGTAATTGCTGCGGCAACTTATGCTGATGCTGGAATTTATTGGTTGGTTGTAAATGTTAATGGATGTAAATCTGATAGTTCGGTTGTTACTCTTGCGGTAAGTAATTGCGACAGCTTAACCTTTAATATTCCCGAAGGATTCTCGCCAAACGAAGACAACATCAACGATGTGTATGTTATAAGAGGAATCGAAAGTTATACAAAAAGCACATTTACGGTTTTTAATCGTTGGGGCGAAAAAGTATTTCATGCAAGTCCATATTTAAATACATGGGATGGAAAATCTACAATGGGTTTACGCTTAGGTGGAAACGATTTGCCAATAGGAACCTATTTCTATATCCTCGATTTGGGCGATGGCTCGTCTGTTCACAAAGGAACAATTTACTTAAACAGATAAACATACATTGATAATTAATATTGAAAAAATATAGTAATGAAAACACTAAAAGGAAAAATAGCAGTAATGGCGTTAGCTCTAGCGAGTTTAACTGCCACTGCTCAACAAGCACCAATGTATACGCATTATATGTATAACACTTTGGAAGTCAATCCAGCCTATGCCGGTAGTAGAGATGCTCTTACGGTAACTGCACTTCATCGCTCACAATGGGTCGATTTTAAAGGATCGCCAATTACGCAAACCATAACAATGCATGCTCCAATTGCGAGCGAACATATTGGATTAGGTCTGTCTTTGATGAACGATAAATTGGGAGCAACCAATAATTCTGCAGTTGCAGCCGACTTTGCATTTATCATGAAAATGTCGGAGAAATCGAAATTGGCTCTTGGTTTAAGCGCTGGAATTAATATGTTTAAGGCAAGTTTGGCTACGCTTAATGTCGATCAACAAGATCCTGCATTCGCTAATAATATCAGCAATAAAATAACGCCAAATTTTGGCTTTGGTGCTTATTATTATCGCGAACGCTTTTACGCGGGTATTTCGGCTCCGAGTTTAATTCAAAATAGTTATTCGATTGATAATAAAATCAACGGTTCGACCCTTGTTAGTAAGGAACAGCGACATTATTACTTTATAACAGGAGCAATGTTTCCTTTAAGTCAAAATTTGGCTTTTAAGCCAACTGGATTTGTAAAAGTAACCAATGCAGCTCCTATTCAAGCTGATGTTACAGCCTCGTTTATTATTGCAAATCGATTGACATTGGGTGCAATGTTTCGAACTGGCGACGCAGTTGGTGGATTATTAGGATTTGATCTTTCAGAACAATTACATCTTGGCTATTCTTTCGATTGGTCGTATGGTTTGGAAACATTTAAATACAATCAGGGTAGTCACGAAATTATATTGCGCTACGATTTTATTTACTCAAGCAAAAAACAAATTCATTCACCTAGAAATTTTTAAAGAAATAAAACCATATACAAATGAAAAAGCTTATACCAATCATACTTCTTACTGCGATTTGCTTAAATGCAACCGCGCAAGAAAAATCGCATAAAGAAATAAAAGGCGATAAATTATCATTTCGTTATTCGTATGCAAAAGCAATCGAAAAATATTCGAAAGTTAAACAACTTACAATTGATGGTCAACGTCATAAAGCCGAAGCATATCATAATCTCAATTTGAATGTTGATGCCGAAATAGTGTACGATTCAATGATGGTTCAGAAAAATGTATTGCTGCCCGAAGATTATTACAATTATGCTATGATCTTAAAATCGAACGGTAAATACCAACAATCGGCAGCTCGTATGCAATCATTTGTGGAATTAAAACCCGAAGATTTACGTGCAAAAAGCTTTGCCGAAAACAAAACCGATTTGATTAATTTACAACAAGATGATGGTAAATATAAAGTAAAACATCTTGACATAAATACCTCTGATGACGATTTTGGAACGAGCTATTACAATACTCAAATAGTATTTTCGTCGAGTCGTGCAACTCCTAAAATGATTGTAAAAAAGTACAATTGGACAGGAAAACCATTTTGGGATATGTATGTTGCCGATGTCGATTCGGGACAATTAACAAATCCACAAGATTTTAGCAAAAAACTTAATGGAAATTTACACGATGGACCAGCAAGTTTTAGTAACGACGGTACTTTTATGGCATTTAGCCGAAATAATTATAACGACAAATCAAAAGATAAGATTGTTGAATTACAAATTTGGTTTAGCACAAATGCCGATCTAAAATGGTCGAAACCAACGCCATTTACATTTAATAATAGCGAATATTCTGTTGGTCAGCCATGTTTAACGAAAGATGGTAGAACGATGTATTTTACAAGCGATATGCCTGGTGGATTTGGTGGTGCCGATATTTATAAAACGACAAAAAACGATAAAGATGAATGGACGCAACCCATAAATCTTGGAAACGAGATTAATACCGAAGGCGACGAGATGTTTCCCTTTTTTGAAGAATCGAATCAAGTTTTGTTCTTTGCTTCGAATGGACGATTTGGATTAGGTGGCTTAGATATTTTTATTGCTGAAATTAATGGCGAACGTTATGGTAAAGTTTATAATGCAGGTTCACCACTCAATTCTCAATACGACGATTTCGCCGTTATTGTAAACGATAAAATGACAGTTGGATATTTCTCTTCAAATAGAGTTGGAGGAAATGGCGATGACGATATTTATGGCGTTAGTTTTATGAAAACATTAACGGTAAATAAAAAAATAACAGGTATTGCTAAAAACTCGGTTGGTTTTCCAATTGCACAAACCTTTGTAACCTTACTCGATGACAAAGGTGGTATTATCGATACCATTACCACGAAAGACGATGCTGCGTTTAGTTTTACTGTTAAAAAAAATAAAAACTTTGTTCTTTCCGGAACCAATAAAGATTATATAAAAGGCGATACTATTGCAAATACTTTTGGAAAAGAAGTCGTTGTAATTGCCGATATTCTTATGATTAAAATAGCCGATTCTACTGTTGTTGCACCAAATATTGCAACCAAAAGCACAGCAAAAGTTGCTGAAACAATAAAAGTTGGAGCAAATTTGGCTAAGGTTTTAGCCTTCGATCCAAGCAATATCTATTTCGATTATGGTAAATCGAATATCCGTCCCGACGCTGTTGGCGATTTAGATAAGATCGTTAAAACAATGAACGAACATCCAACAATGATAGTTGAATTAGGTTCGCATACCGATTGTCGTTCGAGCTTTGAATTTAATCAAAAATTGTCGGAACGTAGAGCAAAAACATCGGCCGATTATATTAAAAAAAGGATAACTAATCCTAATAGAATATCGGGAAAAGGTTATGGTAAAACGAAACTTACCAATCGTTGCGAATGCGAATTTAAAGTGCTTTCTGATTGTACCGAAGCCGAACATCAAAGAAATCGTAGAACAGAATTTATTATTGTTAAAGAATAGAAAAATGCCCACTTGCACTCTGTAAGAGGAATGTTCATTGATGGGTTTTTTATCAATCTCCCAACCCTCTTCGCCAAGAGGGCTAAAACAGCCAATGATCGTAAAGCCCCCTTGGCGAAGGGGGTTGGGGGATTGACCGTTTAAATATTAAAATGATATTTTCTTATAAGTAAATGCAAAGCTGATTCAAACATTATTTATCCACAATGAAACGTTTTTCCATAACACCCAACATAAAAGAAGAAACACATCGAGTGTATAATCTTACGAAGAAGAAAACAATCGAAAAAGTAGCAGAAGGCCATGAGTTGTTGCTTGATATTGCTGACGTTTTTCTATTTATAACACAAACATTTAAACAGACTTTTTCGCGAGATTTTGAGTTCAAAGAATTTCTTCGTCAATGTTTTCAAATTGGATATAAATCTTTGCCTCTTATTTCGGTAACGGGAGCAATAATGGGCTTGGTTTTAACAATTCAATCGCGTCCAGTTCTTATTGAATTTGGTGCTGTTAGCATGCTACCAGGAATGGTTGCTGTTTCACTTATCCGCGAAATGGGACCAGTAATTACAGCACTAATTTGCGCTGGTAAAATTGGTTCAAGTATGGGAGCAGAATTGGGTTCCATGAAAGTAACCGAACAGATTGATGCAATGGAAGTTTCGTCGACAAATCCGATGCGATTTTTGGTTGTAACTCGTGTATTAGCTGCAACAATGATGATTCCACTTTTAATACTGTATTCCGATGCACTTGGAATTCTTGGAAGTTGGGCTGGAGCAAATATTAAAGGCGATGTATCATTTATTCTATTCTTTTCTCAGGCATTTGGTCATGTTGAATTTCTCGATTTTATTCCAGCTGTTATTAAGTCGATTTTCTTTGGAGCTACCATTGGTTTTGTGGGATGTTACAAAGGTTACAATGCTGGTCGCGGAACCGAAAGTGTTGGGAAGGCTGCAAATTCTGCAGTTGTAATGGCTTCGCTTTTGGTAATAATTGTCGATATGATTGCGGTACAGATTACCGATATGATTTAATAATTTTTAACTAAAAACTAAAAACTAAAAATTAATACAAATGGATACTAAAGAAACGATAATCGAAATAAAAAACCTGAAAAAAGGTTTTGATAAACAAGCAGTATTGAACGATATTTCGTTGCAATTGTTTAAGGGCGAGAATCTTGTAGTTTTAGGTAAATCAGGTTCTGGTAAATCGGTTTTAATAAAATGTATTGTCAATTTATTAATGCCCGATGAAGGTTCGATAAGCGTTTTTGGCGCAAATGTAAGTGCTTTACAAGGCAATGCATTGGCCGAAATACGAAAGAAGATTGGATTCCTTTTCCAAGGAGGAGCCTTGTACGATTCTATGACGGTGCGTCAAAATCTCGAATTTCCATTGCGACGAATTAAGAAACATCTTTCAGAATATCAAGTCGAACATAAAGTTAAGGAAGTGTTGGCAAATGTTGGCTTAGCCGATTCAATCGATAAAATGCCATCGCAACTTTCGGGCGGTATGCGTAAGCGAATAAGTCTAGCTCGAACCATTGTTGTCGACCCTAAAATTATACTGTACGATGAGCCAACAACAGGTCTCGACCCCGTAACATCCGACGAAATTAGTGTACTAATAAAAGATCTCCAGAAACAATATAAAACCTCTTCGATTATCATTACTCATGACATTGCTTGTGCTAAACAGACTGCAGATCGAATAATAATGTTGAACGATGGTGAAGTATATAAAGAAGGAACTTTAGCAATGTTCGAATCATCGAAAGATGGATTAATAAAATCGTTTTTTAAATAGGAATAAAAGAGGTGAATCTTTTATAATAATATTCCCAAAATCAATCTCCCAACCCTGTTAGCTTCGCTGAACCTTTCAGGTTTCGCCAAGAGGGCTAAAATAGCCAACGAACGTAAAGCACCCTTGGCGAAGGGGGTTGGGGGATTGGGACTTACAGATAATAAATTTAAATAAATTACATAATTAAAATACCAAAATCATGGACACACATTCTCACAAATTTAAAGTACGCTTAGGACTTTTTGTCGCAGGTGGAATAGCCCTTTTTGTACTCGCTATTTTTATCATCGGCAAGCAAAAAAATATGTTTAATCCAGTGTTTAAACTTTCGACACATTTCTATAATATTAGTGGCTTGCAAGTTGGAAATAATATTCGATTTTCGGGTATCAATGTTGGTACAGTCGATAATATTACAATTATAAATGATTCGACAGTTAATGTTGAGATGCTTGTTCGTAAAAATGTGCATCAGTTTATTAAATCCGATTGTCAAGCATCTATAGGTTCGGAAGGACTTGTTGGTGATCGATTTATTGTTATTACACAAGGAAGTGCAACAGCAGGATTGGTTAAAGATGAACAAATGCTTGAATCGAACGAGCCAATTGAAACCGATGCTATAATGGCTAGCGTGCAAGTTACGGCATCGAATGCTGCAATTATTTCGCAACAGCTAGCCGAAATTCTACACAAAATAAATAAAGGGAAAGGAACTATTGGACGTTTAATTCAAGATTCAGGTATCGCCAACAGTTTAAATCATACGATGGTAAATCTCGAAAAAAGTTCGAAAGGTTTAAACGAAAATATGGAAGCTGCCAAACATAATATTTTTCTAAGAGGCTTTTATAATAAGAAAATAAAAGCTGCCGATAAATTGAAACAAGATGCAATTGATAATAAAAAGGAAGAGCAAGATATTCAGAATAAGAAAAAGTAGTATTAATAAATCAGATTAT
>Ga0302296_1002940_pt1 | contig 11162 bp, 11 predicted proteins | sample III_Fen_N3_1_FD_194546 | JGI IMG/M metagenome (GOLD analysis project Ga0302296, IMG submission 194546) | Peat permafrost microbial communities from Stordalen Mire near Abisko, Sweden - III_Fen_N3_1 | ecosystem: Environmental > Terrestrial > Soil > Wetlands > Permafrost | place: Sweden: Abisko... | reverse complement strand
ATTCTATCGTTTTAATTACCAAAAATACATGTAGAAACTAACGCATAATATAACAACACCTAACGAAGCTATAACATCCCATTTGTTCCAACTGTTCCTGACAAGGGTTTTGTAGTCGCCTGTGAAGGTGATAAACTCTATCTGTTTGGCAGTTGGTTTTGGAGTAAAGAATGATACGACAACCATCATCAACATGATGAAGACAAGCAACCAGATCTCAAATATCAGCCAGTTGGTATGCCAAAACCAATGGGTTGATTCCCAGTACCAGCCTGTCATTACATCTTTACCTGTATTTGTAAAGATGTTGGTCATCAAACGCACCATACCTAAAAAAAAGCCCACAATCATACCCGCTTCACCTGCCTTGGGCGTAATTCTTTTTGAAAATATACCCATTACGAATACCGCGACCATCGCAGGAGCGAGCAGCGATTGAATGCCTTGCAGATAGGAGTAAAGACTGCCGAGACTCATCATGACTGGTATCCATGCAATGCCAAGTAAAACAACCACAACAGTTGCGAGACGACCTGTCCGCACGTAAGTAGCCTCGCTTTTATTCTTGAACATTGGTTTATAAAAGTCTTCCGTATACAGCGTAGCGCAAGAGTTGAAGAATGCCGCCAAAGAAGCAACCAATGCAGATATAAAGCCTATGGTAACAATACCTTTCACACCGGCAGGTAATACAAACTTAACCATTGAGCCAAAGGCTGTATCCGGGTTTTCCAATGTAAAGCCGCTGCCGGGACGTGCTGCCAATGCAGCTGCGACCATACCGGGGATCAGGAACATAAATACAGGCAACAATTTGAAATAACCTGCAGCTATAGTCCCTCTGCGCGCACGCATCATCACTACTTCGCTGGATTCGCCTTTGCGTTGTCCGAGTACACGTTGAACGATGTGTTGGTCGGTGGCCCAATACCAAAAGCCGATAATTGTTGCTCCGAGAAATACCCAAAATCCAGGATAGTCGTCATACAATGGGTCACCCGTTTCAAGGTGGAACATGTGGTTTGTACCGTATGCAACGCCGTCTTTTCCTACGTTTAGCGTTTTAGAATAGTCAATCATCGCAGTCCAACCATCAGCGATACTGCCGCCTCCGAGGGCTGACAATCCTAAGAAAAGCACCAGGAATGAACCAATAATAAGGATAGGTGTTTGAATTGCCGACAGTGTCATCACACCCTTCATGCCGCCCAGAACTGTAAAAATACCCGTTAACACGATCAATCCGATAGCTCCGTACCAGAAAGGCAAGCCAAGAAGACTCTCCATGAAAATACCACCTGTAAATGCAGTTACACTCACTTTAGTTAGCACGTAGGCTATCAATGTAATGATTGACAGCCACGAACCTGTAGCAGGTGTGTAGCGATTTTTGAGGAAGTCGGGCATTGTAATAATTTTCCCCAACTTAACGTTCATCAATTGATAGAACGGCACAAAGAGCCAGCCCAGGATGAGTATCATCCATCCCTGCATCTCCCAGTGTGCCATACCTACACCTGCCTTTGCGCCTGTGCCGGCAAGTCCAACAAGGTGTTCCGAGCCAATATTTGCAGCAAAGATTGCAGCACCAATGATATACCAAGGTTCTCCTTTGCCGAACAGGTAATCTTCGCTATCGGCACCCTTCTGCATTCGTTTGTGTTTTTGTACCGACCGCCATACAGCCCAGCCAACAGCCAAAATCCCGACCGCCATAATTGTCCAGTCGAGCCAAATAAATTCATGTGAACTCCAATTCATAATTTTTGTTGGGTTGTTTTGAAATAAGATTGCTTTATGTAAATCTTCCACTTTATCGTAAACACCATCTACGACAGCGTCAAACATCGAATTTGCTAAATTAATGTACGTTGTGAATTACCTAAGTGCTTTGTTCAATAGGTAATACATTTCGTTATTACGTATGGTTTGTTTGAATTCTCGAATGTTGGTGTCTTTATCGATAATCAACATTTCGATGTCAGCAATTTCGGCGTAATCTTCCATCATTTCAGTAGTGATAGAGAACGAGAAGCTCGAGTGATGAGTTCCACCAGCAGTAATCCAGGCACCTGCACCTATCTCGAGGTTTGGCATTGGTTTCCACAAAGCACAGGCAACAGGCAATTTAGGCAATGCTTCCGGTTTTATCACTTCTACTTCATTTACAATCATGCGGAAACGATTACCCATATCGACAATCGTCGCAGCAATACCATCACCTTCGTGAGCCTGGAATATTAAGCGGGCACAAACACCTGCATCACCAATTCCTAAGAAATGAACTTCCATGCGAGGTTTATTTGCAGCAATTTCAGGGTTGATTTCCAACATATGCGATTGAAGAATAGAGCTGTTTGCCCCGTCGAAGTTCAATACATAGTCTTCAAGGAACGAACACCCACCTGGTAAACCTTGAGCCATCACCCACATGGTACGGGTTAGAGCAGCCGTTTTCCAGTCGCCTTCTGCACCAAAACCAAAACCTTCGGCCATCAATCGCTGAGAAGCAAAGCCCATCAATTGAGACATCCCTGCCAATTCGTTGAAGCTGGTCGTGAAAGCAGTTGCGTTTTTTTCCAGTAAGAAACGGCGTAACCCAATTTCCTGAGCGGCAGCCTGACGTACAGATAGGTGTTTTCCAGCGCCTTTCTTACAGTCATCTGCAAAGTCATATATTTTTTCGTATTCAGTTACTAATGCATCAATTTCTGCTTCAGTAACTGCCTCAACATAAGGAACGAGCAATGCAATAGGCGCATTGTCAACATGGTAACCCAAGCGGATTTCGGCTTCTACTTTGTCGCCATCGGTTACGGCAACGTTGTTCATGTTATCCCCGAAACGGATAATAAGCATGTTTTGTGAATCAGCCCAACCGGCACAAACGCGCATCCATGAAGCTATTTTTTCCTGAGTCGATTTGTCTTTCCAGTAACCGACAACTATTTTACGTGGTTTGCGTAAACGGCTGGTAATAAATCCAAATTCACGGTCACCGTGAGCGGATTGATTCAGGTTCATATAATCCATGTCGATTTCGCTCCATGGAATTTGTTCGTTGAACTGGGTATGAAGGTGCATTAATGGTTTTTTATAATCCATCAAACCGTGAATCCACATTTTAGCTGGGGAGAAAGTATGCATCCAGGTAATTAAACCAACACATTTTGTATCTCCGTTTGCAGCGCGCATAATTTCTGCAATTTCAGACGACGAATTAGCTGTCCCTTTATAAACAACTTTTACCGGCAAATTGCCCGATTCGTTCAACCCTTTTACCATTTCGTTTGAGTGCGCATCGACTTTTACGACCGCATCACCTCCGTACAGCAGTTGTGCTCCTGTTACGAACCAGACTTCCAATTGATCCAAAAATGTGTTAGTCATAATTTAATGATTTAATTAGTGTTTTATTTATTTGATTTTCAGATAGTCATATTTTAAAATAACAGTTTCACCAATTTTATTTGGCATTCAGGTCGTAGATATATAGCGATATTATCTTTTGATAATTATGGATTGCTATTCAATTTGACCATTTTTTCCTGCTTCCAGGTCGTACTAATTGACTTTTATCCAATATGTTTGCAATTATTCTGGCAAAAAATAATATATCGAATTCAAAGATTTGCGTTAGTTATTCTCTTAACCTCTAAAGTCTTCTTTTTTTCAAAGTCCGAATTAACGGCAGTCCATAAAGCATGCATCTACATTATAAAAGTTTAAAATACTTTTAAAATGGTTGACTAAGGAAATTTAACGATTCTTTCACTTCTTTGGCCAGCTTCATACTTTTTGAATCGGTAGTAATAAGCTCCTTTTTTAGATTCAGTTGTATTCTTTTGATTCAACCGCTCAAGGCTACCAATTGAAAGCACCTTTTTACGGAAATTTCCAGGGTCAAACGTCTTCTGAAAAATTGCTTCGTAAAGATTTCTTAGCTGCATCAACGTAAACATCTCCGGAAGCAATTCGTTGCCAATTAAATCAATACTTGCTTTTTGCTGCAATAATTCGAGTCCGGTAGCTACTATTGCCTCATGATCGAAAACCAGAGAAGGTAATTTGGTAACTGGCCACCAATGTGCACCATTTTCACGGGCAAGATCCTTGTCATGAATGTCTATCCGGATTAGGGCAACAAAGGTCATGCTGATAACCCTTGCACCGGGATCGCGATCTGGCCTTGAAAAGGCCGCTGCTTGTTCCAGAAAGATGTCTTTCAGCCCGGTAGTCTGCAAAAGAACTCTTCGTGCGGCTTCTTCCATCGATTCATCTTCCTGAACAAATCCACCCATTAGTGACCATTTGCCAAGTGAAGGTTCAAATCCACGCGGGTATAGCAGCAATTTGAGCTCTCCATCTTCGTAGCCGAAAATGGAACAATCAACAGCCACATAGTGCTTTGGGTGCTGTTTGTAAGATTCAGTGAGCATCAAAATGGCATTCTCTTGTTCCATTGTGTGAGGTTAATTGTTGCAAATTTATAAAAGTATATATTACTTGTATTCCTTTCAGGCAATTATTATTTCAATTCAGGAAATTTTTTTTGCCAAGTGACAAATTTAATGATTTCAAGAAGCCAAGATACTTACTCTCTTTTCTTTCCTTTCTGCACTTGTTGATCTAATTTGTCGTACAAATTCATGGTGATTTCTGAACCTTGTATCCATTTTATTGTTACCTTAGTATCACTTAATTTACAGTTTTAATCAAATACTGCAATGGAAATCAAACAAGTCCGCTTTAAATCAAGATTTAATATCTGAATTTGTTGATTTCATGTCTTATTTTTTCATGTTGTTGAATATTAATATTTTATTGAAACAAACAATTAAAAATTAATGCTATGAGTAGTGGAAAAGTTTTTTTAGGAGTTCTGGCGGGAGTTGCTACAGGAGCCTTATTGGGAATTCTCTTTGCCCCGGACAAAGGTTGTGAAACACGGAAAAAAATTGCGAAAAAGGGGCAAGATTATGTGGACGATCTTAAGGAAAAGATGAATGAAGTAATTGAAGATGTAACTACAAAATTTGAATCGGTAGTGAAGGAAATTAAGGACTCTGCTAAGAAAGAGTCGGAAAGTGCTAAAGTTGAGAAATAGTATTAGAAATTTGGAAACAGAATTGCGAGGCCTTGCCTTAATTGCGTTTTAATATGGAAAACAAGATAACCCCTGTTGAAGTTTTGTTGGATCGAGCCGAAGCTTATGCGAGAACCAGCATTGATTTGTTTAAGTTAAAAGCTACCGATAAAATTGCAGCATTACTATCCAATTTAGTTGTAGGGCTGATTATGCTGATTGTTGTAACATTGATTTTTGTAAGCTTGAATATTGGAATTGCTTTACTTATTGGCGATTTACTTGGCAAGGCGTGGTTAGGTTTTATTATTCTTTCCGGGATTTATACCTGCATTGGTTTTGTTATTTACTTTATTCGCAATCGTTGGATCAAAAGACCGATCAGAGATTCGATTATTAATCAGTTGCTTGATGATGAGCACTTGGATGATGACCAATTGTCAAAATAAACCAATATTGGCAATTGGTCATTTAAAAGAATTTGATGTTTTTGAGTTTAACCGTTTGATTACCAAATTATGCAGAAAAGAAATGCAACTGAAAGGCTTAAGGATTCAATTTTAGTTCTTGAACGCAGACAAGTTGAAGAGGAGATGTTGTTAAGAGAGCAATTTTCGATTGCTTACGAAAGTATTAAGCCGATTAACGTTTTAAAAAAGGTGATCAACGAAATAGCTACTCCGTCTGAGTTTAAAGATAATCTGGTTCAAACTGTTTCGGGGTTGGTATCCGGCTACTTATCACGTAAGTTGCTTGTTCGGTCATCAACAAATCCTATTCTTCGTTTTGCAGGCCTTGCTTTGCAATATGGTGTAACAAACTTTGTTACTAAAAATGCAGAAACAATTCAAGCCGTGAGCATGCATTTTATTAACAAGTTTACTGATAAATATCGGAATCAATAAAGTTGTTGCCTGGATTAGTGGTCGGTTTGAAAGGCTACCTGGCTTTCCTGATAACTAATACTCAAGTGCAAATAGTTATTTTGTATTAATTTATGTGCAATATTTTGTTTTTCGGGCGAATTTTCCCCCTTTTAGACAACCTTTTATTCATCAGCTTGTTTCTTTTATAATAAGTTTAGACAATTGGTTAAACAGATTGAGTTTTGATGATTTTAGTAAATGTATTATTATAAAATATAGATTTTAAGAGTCTTAATGGAATTTTATTAAATTAAAAAATAGTAATGATGAAAGAAAGTTCAGTTAAAGTGAAATTTGGAGGCAATCCCGTAACTTTATTGGGTAATGAGATAAAAGTTGGCGATAAAGCACCTGATTTTAATGCTGTTGGTGCAGGTCTGGCTCCGGTTAAGCTGTCTGATTTTGCCGGAAAGAATATAATTATTGCAGTTTACCCGTCAGTTGACACAAGTGTTTGTGCCGCCCAGAACCGGAGATTTAATGCCGAAGTTAATAATCTTAAAGGTGTAGTGGTATTGTCGATCTCCTGTGATCTACCTTTTGCGCAAAGCCGTTTTTGTGCCGCTGAAGGGCTTGAAAATATTAAAACTATATCTGATCACAAGGACCTTGATTTTGGCGAAAAATATGGTTTTGTGATCAAAGAGTTCCGGTTACTCGCCCGCGGAACAGTAGTCATTGACAAATCCGGTGTTGTTCGGTATGTTGAATATGTACCGGAAATTACAACCGAGCCGAATTATGAGGCTGCTCTGGCTATCGTAAAGGGACTATAATCTATAAAATATTGGCTTAACAAGAATCCCGGCTTAGGAAAACACTGTTCCTAAACCGGGATTCTTATTGATAAAACGATTTTTAGAACTGGAGCTCTTATTGCTGTTCTTCCGTAAAGCCGATGAAATTCTCCTTCTTGGTCAGGCAGAAATCACACAAGTCCTTTACATCAGTGAATCGAATCGTATTTCCACAGGTTGGACAGACTAACCAGTCAACAGGCAGACCGGATTCATTTCCTAATGCAACGGCAGCCGCTGCCTGACGGAAATAGTTTAAATGTTTTTTTTCTGCTTCGATAGCCCACGTAAATGATTTGCCAGCTACCGGAGCTTTTTCTTCCTCTGCGGTTCTTATAAATCCCGTGTACATCGTATTCATTTCGTAGGTCTCTCCATTAATGGCGGTTTGAAGGTTTTCAATTGTTGTTTTAACCTCAAAGCTACCGATTTCGGCAATTCCGGCATTTACACCCAATTTTTCGAGCGCTTTCCCATGATTGAAAGCGTGTATATTTTCTGATTTTGAAACCGCGTCAAATAGTTTGGCTATGGTGTCAAATCCTTCTGTTAATGCAACTTGTGCAAACTTTGAATATTTCGAGGAAGCTGTTGATTCGCTGTTGAAGGCAGTCTTGAGGTTTTCAATCGATTTCTTAGGTTTTGATGTGCTGCAATGCGTAAATATAATTGCAAAGGTTATTAGTAAAGTAAAACGAATAATTGTCTTCATGTCAACGTGAATATTAATAGTTTGGATTGAAGCGGTTTCCGATGGAGATGATTAGGACTATAATTACCTGTTATGCTCTAATCTCTTCGAAATCGCCTATTTTTTTGTTTTTACTTTTACTTCAACGGTTTTGCCAGCCCCACTTTTTTCCGAAGAGAGCATTGGATTTTCGTAATTAATTTTCTGATCTGTTTCGAAATCGTAAAGGGTCAATATCCTCAGGTTATAGTAAGCCAACCAATAGGTTGATAATGAACCAATATAATCACGTTTAGCTGTCTCTCTTTCTGCAAGTGCTATGTTGAGGTCGGTGATGCTGATTTCCCCGTTTTGAAATCTTTTGAGTGCAATCCTATACCCATTTTCGGCGACACGGTCGGCTTCTTTGGCGGTGATTAGCTGGTCTTTTAAAAGGCCAAACTGTTCAACCTGAACTATAACACCTCTGTCGAAATCTTCCTTTGCTTTTTGAACATCGAATTGAGCCAGATCTCGTTGTGATTCAGCCATCTTTACAGTTGAAGCTGCCCGTCCCCAGTCAAGTATCGGAACACTCATGGTCAATTGTAAAATTTGCGATTTTAATGGGTCAACATATATTCCCGGCAGTGATTCCCCACTATTCGAAAGGCCGTAACTTCCAGAAAGTGTGGCGCTTAATCCGGTCCCGCGTTTAGCAGCCGTTAAATCTCGGTCTGCATTAACCAATCTTCGTTCAAAGTTCACAGGTTCTGGCCGGTTTGCTTTGGCTTCTTCGAGTGCTTTTTTCGAATCGATATCGAAAAGCGTAATATTTAATGGCATTTGCAACTCTATTCCCTGGTACTGATCGAGGCCAATATATGATTTAAGCTCGAAATCAGAGTTTTTTAGTTGCATACCAGCTGAGTTTAATGCTTTTTGAGCATTCAGTACCGAAAGTTCAATTCTGGAAAAATCATTTTCTGAGATTTGACCTAATTTTTGTTTGGTTTTGGCAATCCGGAGATTGTCGTTACTGTTTTTTAAAGCACTTTCTGCAAGTTTATAGTCCGTTTGGATCCGGAGGTAATTAAAAAAACGGGCAGTCGCAGCATAGGCGATCTCTTCTATTGATTGAATAAAATTCTTTTGCGACTCACTGTAAATCAGTGGCTCCGTTTTTTTCGACCATTTCATCCAGTTATACGCAAAAATTGGTTGATAAAAACCAAATGAGATTGGATTTCCCGAGAAAGTGGTCTGTTTCTTATAGTTATCCTGTACCCTGCTCGCTGAGGTTGATGCGTAAATAGATGTACCTGTAAGTGGAATTGACTGATTCAGTGATAAACTGGCAGAAGCAAGAAAATTTGATACGGCTTTAAACTCAATACTTCCGTCTGGTTGGGTAACGGGAATTGTCGATTGATTATAACTTGGAAGGACACCAGACATGACAAGATTCGGAAGGAATGTTTTCTTGAAGTTTTTCCATCGCCAGTAATAATTGACATCTGTGTTTTGTACATATTTCACGGCTGAAGATTGTGCGATTGCCAGGTCAACTACATTTCGAAGACTCAGGTTCATTTTTATTTTCACCTCCTGGTCACCGGGCTTTTTCTCCTGAGCTCCCGAAAGATCAGGAAACGCACAAAAGTATAATATGCTTAAAATACTGACAATTATTTTTTTAGCCATTTCTTAATTATTTATTGCGACACTGCTTGAGTTGCGGAAAGCCGCTATTCCCCGCTTCGGAACAATTACTGTATCTCCGGCTTCGAGACCTGACAAAATCTGGATATAGTCGGGATTTTTTATCCCGGTCTTAATCTGCCGGCGCGTTGCCTCACCGTTCTTTAAAACATACAATACATCAGGAGTCTCTTTGTCAAATAAATTCAGATTTCTAACACGTAATGAATTGTCAAATTCTTTTCCAACTACCCATAAAGTGATATTCTGATTCGGAATCAACTTCGGATGATTCCTCTGTTCAAGATAGACGTTGAATTGGATTTTACTGTTTTCAATCATCGGTGTCACATTTCCAATACGGCCCGGAAGTCGTTCAGAGTCGATCACAGCATAGACTTTTTTTCCCGTCTTAATAAAATCGGCGAGTTTATCGTCGACAGAACCAGCAATCTTAAATGTGGAAAGGTCAGACATCCTGATCAATACATTGTCAGCATTGATTTTTTCTCCGACTTTGTTGGCGATTGAAAGGATGATTCCATCTGAGGGCGCTATCAGACGCATTTTACTCAGTGTATTGACTTTATCTGCTAACTCTTTTTCCTGGATCTTTATATTGAGCAGTAATCCGGTTTCTTCCGCTTTTAATTGTTTTAAGCGAATTGCGTTCTTTTGATTTAACATCACGAGATCTTTCTCTGCAAGAGCAATTTCCTGTTTTGTCTTTTCAATTTTTGCGGGCGAAATTCCGCCAACCTCCAGCAATTGTTCCTCGTCGGCAAGTTGAGATTTTAATGAAGTGATATTTAGTTTTTTAACATCTTCGCTGTAATTCAAATCGACCTTTGTACTAAATTCACTTAAATTGTTCTTCTCCAGTGTATTCCGTTTTAATTCGAGCTGGTCATTTATTTTGCTGATTTCTTCTTTGATAGGTTCATCTTCCATCAGCATAATTACATCCCCTTTTTGAACACGGCTTCCGGGTTCCTGAATGAGCTCCTTGACAATGCTGGGATAGGGACATCGGATCAGAACCTCGTTTTCGGCCTCTACTGTTCCTGTTGCAATAATTGGTTCAAAAACGGTTCCCTGTTCGACAGTGAGGGTGATGCAATCATTTGTACTAATTGCCTTGGGCATCAACCTTCGGGATAGAAAAACTATGGCTATAATCATCAAAATTCCGACAGGAATCAGAATAGTCAATTTTTGCTTTTTGTTGAATGTCATCATTTTATTTATTTTCGAAATATTCTGGTTATTTCAACAACCGGAATTATTAGTCATTCGGGCAATTTTCAACCCATAATGGGGTTAAAGTTATAATAATTTGACCAAATCCGGAAATTTTTAATGACTAAGAATAAATGCAATTTAAACTTAACGATTAGTAATTCAATTTAATAGGTGTTTTTAGAGATTTGATTTTCACCATCACATCGGTTTAGAGTCCGATTTTTAATTGCCGGAAGTAACTCACCATTTATAATTATACCTCTGTGTGTAAGGTTGTCTCTCAAGGCTCTTTTCAGATGAGGATCAGAAACGCCGACAAAACTGTAATGACAATTACAAACCATTTATAAGCCTTTTCCGGAATTCGTTTAACGAGGATTATTCCTAACCAGGCTCCCAATGCAATGGCAGGAAGCACCAGGATGTCAATGGTCAGAGTATTTAAATTAATGTTCTTCCAGACAAGAACCTGAAGTGGGAATTTTGACAGGTTAATAATGAAGAAAAACCATGCCGTGGTTCCAATGAAGCTTTTTTTGTCTAAGTGCATGGCCAACAGGTAAATTGCAAGTATAGGACCTGCAACATTGCCTATCATGGTGGCAAAACCTCCAACGATTCCCATTAAGGCGGCAAACCACCAGCTGTCGGGGGTGAACTCTTTTTTCGTGCCGTAGTCTTTCCAGATCATTAAACCTACACTCACAAAAACAGTAATGGCGATGATGTGTTTAAACTGC
>Ga0302296_1002939_pt1 | contig 11165 bp, 9 predicted proteins | sample III_Fen_N3_1_FD_194546 | JGI IMG/M metagenome (GOLD analysis project Ga0302296, IMG submission 194546) | Peat permafrost microbial communities from Stordalen Mire near Abisko, Sweden - III_Fen_N3_1 | ecosystem: Environmental > Terrestrial > Soil > Wetlands > Permafrost | place: Sweden: Abisko... | reverse complement strand
CACTCCACTTAAAAAACTGCAAATAACCTGTCATTCAGAGCGAAGCGAAGAATCAAAAGAATTTTATCAGACAATAATATTTGGAAATAACAAAGTCATATCAAAAACCAGATAACCTTGCTCAAATGCCTTCTTATAAGCCAGTAAACCTCTAAAGTCTTTGTTTCTACAATCCATATTCTTGTATTTTTCAATACTCAAAACTAATGACTCAGAACTGCTTACTTTTTACTGTTTACTGCATACTGTTTACTGCTTACTGCTTACTGCTCCTTTATACACATTCCTCACTCTTTCTGCCACACTTTCCAAATCCAACTTCAGTTCCATCAACCGCTCTCTTCCTTTTGTTCGTTGACCAAATTCAAGAACCATGTTTATTTTTTCAGCGACATCCTCTGCTGCATAAGTTGTCAGGAAGCAACCTTCCACACTTTCAATGACTTGAGGCACATCGCCTACGGATACGGAAACAATAGGACAATTGCAAGCCATGGCTTCTTTGATAAACTGCGGTGAACCTTCCGAGAAACTGGTCATCAATACACTATCCACAGCATTCATCAATTCCACCACATGTTGACGCGAATACCCCTTTAATTCCAGTAAGACAATATCAGTATCATTCAGGAGGGATACAGCCTGTATTGCTAATTCCGAATTCTTCACCCGGTTATCAAAAGCTCCTGCAAATAAAATATATTTTTTATTGCCATCCAAGCCCAACGAAGTCCTGGCTTCCTTCTTATTCGTTGGTTTAAACAGATTGATATCCACTCCACAAGGTATCACTGCGTTTTTAAAGTCCCCTTTAGGCTTCGGCGTGAGACTTGGGGTGAGCTCAGTCGAACGCTCAGTCGAACGGGATTTAGGGGTCAACACAAATACATTCCTCTTCGAAAGCATCATACACAATCGGGAAAACGGATATACTTTCGGTTCATTTATATCGCTGCCGTGATACGTAGTAACTACCGGAATCCGACGTTGCAAATTTGCCAATAAACCCGACAAACCGTAATGAGCGTGAATAATATCCGGCTGAAAGTTTTTTATAGCCTGTTGAAGCAGTTTGTAGTTTTGCAAATATCCCAATATCCCCTTGCCTACTATCGTAAAATAATCAATCTCTATCCCCAATTTACGCAACGATTCAGCCTGCTCTGTAATAAACGGAGCAATCTTACCTGAATTCTTACTGCAAACAATTAATATATTCATTCCACAAATTATCACGAATTCAATACGAATTCAATACGAATTTAGACAAACACATGCTCTATATATTATAAATAAGGTTTTCAATGGACTTGAATTTTACTTTCTACTAAGGTGAAGAATTAAAAAAAGGGCTAAACCTTAGTAGAATAAATGAAGAACCCCACCAAGCAAAACCTTATTATATTTTTTATTCTTCTCCCCAGGTAGCTATATATTATCCGTAGTGCATTTAGAATACAAATTTAGACTAACACATGTTCTTTATATTATAAATAAGGTTTTCAATGGACTTCAATTTTATTTTCTACTAGGGTAAAAAATGAAGAAAAAGGGCTAAACCTTAGTAGAATAAATGAAGAACCCCACCAAGCAAAACCTTATTTTATTTTTTATTCTTCTCCCCAGGTAGCTATATATTATCCGTAGTGCATTTAGAATACAAATTTAGACTAACACATGTTCTATATATCATAAATAAGGTTCTCAATGGATTTCAATTTTATTTTCTACTAAGGTATAAAATAAAGAAAAAGGGCTAAACCTTAGTAGAATAAATGAAGAGCACCACCAAACAAAACCTTATTATATTCAATAATTATTAGTTCCTTATTGCATATCCCCATTCGTACAATTCGTTCCTAATTCGTCTCTTATTCGTATTTATACCATATCCCTTCCTGCCAGTTTAAACCAGCTCCAACCCAGTATTACAAAAAAAAGTAAAATCATCCACCATTTATAGTACTTTTTTGTTTTATTGGTTACCAGGGTAATTCCAAATGCAGCCAACATAAGTTCCAGAGGCAATACCGGTTGATGAAATCGTTCCGATTGTGCAAAGGCACTAAAACTTAACACAAGTAAATAGCCGATGGTAAATGACCCCACCAGCAAATAATCCCTCCATTTCTTTTCTCTGATAATCATCACAAAAGCAAATAGCACAAAAAATGCCAATACATTCTTTACAAAATTCCCACCATTAATAATCTTTTGATTTTGTTGATTTGGAGTTTCTACTACGGTTGGAAAAGGAATGGCAAAAATCATAGGGGCAAATACCGCAGCCCCCATCTTCTTAGCATATTTATTTCCATTTAGTTGGGTTGTTCTTAGTTCCATCGATATACTTTGATTGGCTTCTCGCGCTTTCCAGACTTCTTCCACTTCGTTGGCAATTCTACCGCCTACGAAAAAAGAAGCTGTTCCAATTAACCAAACGATTAAAATAGCTCGTTTACCCATATTCAATACATGTTCCGACGAAAACATTAAAGCGGTAAACAAGGCAAAAAGAGCCGAAGCTCCTAATACCGTTCGGAAAAAGAACAAAGATCCTCCCAACAGCAGCACTGGAAAAATCACTTGAAAGTTAAGTTTTTTGCTTCGCAACAGAAAGTCTGCTCGCTCCAGATACCAAATAGACAGTAACACCATTTCTATCTCTTTCAAATGCAAACCTGTATAAAGTATTAAATTGGGCATCAACATACAGAATATAGCCGCCATGCGGGCAGCTTCCTCCCCAAATGTACGTTTTGCCAACCGATAAATCAACACGCAGGTAAAGGCCCCGTAAAATGCCTTAAGCAAGCGTTCAATAATAATCGAGCTATTGGTTATCATGTACTCAAAACCCAAATACAATCCATAACCCATATCGGAATAATTATCCTTCATCCGGTCAAAGAACACTTGTAATTGTCCATTAGTTATCAGAGCGGCTACCCGCGTCCCCTCTGCATGGTATCCCATAGCATCTCCTGCATCAAATTCAAACGGCTGTCCGGTCATAGCCGTATAATAGAAGTAACTAAATACGACCCAAATGATTCTGAGAATAATAGCCGTAACAAAAACCGTTCGTATAAATTTTTTCTCTGAAAAACTTGACCATTTCCGCGTGTTCTCGTTGGCAAAATAGAAAAAGGCAACTACCTCTACGATCCCGAAAATCCACCATTGAAACGATAAGGCGTGATTAAAAAAGATAATATTACAAACCAACAACGCTATAAAATACAGCGATATAGCCTTAGAAGTAAAGAATTTGGGGAAATAGTTTAGCACAGGATAGTTAGTCGTTGATAGTTAATAGTTAATATTTGACAATTGACAGTTGATAGTTCTGAGTATGGAGTCCTGACTCAGAACTAAATACTCTATACTTTTTCTTTACTCAATACTCAAAACTGCTTACTGTTTACAGCTTACTGCTCACTATAAACCATCATCAGTTTCTCAATATGTTTTTCAATTGAATATTGCTCCCTTACATATTCAGCTGCCTTTTTTGCTTTTTCATCATACAGCGGTTTATTCTGCAAAAATAACATAAATTCCCGAAGTAAATCCTCATCATCTTTGGTTTTATATAGTGAGGCATATTTTCCATTATCCGTTATTTCCTGCATGACCCCCCAATCGTTTACAAAAACCGGAATTTTCATCGCCATAGCTTCTACCACGGCTATTCCAAATGTATCGTGGTCGGTAGAATAAACAAAGGCATCCAGATTACCTAAAATGCTGGGGACATCGTTCCGCACACCTAAAAATGAGACCTTCTTTTCTAATCCATTCTCCTGACAATATTCCACGCACCGATCGTACAGGTATTCCAATCCTACCACCCGTTTCCCAACAAATACAAAATGAAAATCAACCTGTTTTTCGTGCAATAACTTCAGAAAGTGGCACATTGTCAGTTGATCACGCACGGCATTAAAGTTACCTACTGCACCCATTAAAAGTGTATTGGTTGAGAGTTTTAATTCATTTCGCAAACTCTGTGTATTACCCGGGGTGCGGCTTAAAGCCGCACTCCGGGTATCAAATGTATCCAACTTATCAAACGAAATACCATTATAAACCACCCGCTGCTTTTGCGGGTACAAACCGTATTTGTGTTGATAATATTCCCGTTGCGTATCGCTTACATAAATATTGTCATCCGTTCGACGGACAATATATCTTAAGATAGCTTGTCCCACTTTTCCATCGGTATAATCATATCCATGAAAAGTCAGAACTATTTTTTTCTTCAATCCCCAGGAAGCCAGGTACGCATACAGGGCATCAATCGGCTGATGTGCATGAATTACTTCAACATTTTCCCGAATCAGCTCCTTTCGTAATCGCAACAAATATCCGGCTATATTTTTACTGAAAGGGATTCTTTTCATTCGCACACCACTACTTTCAAACTCAGTTTCTAACACGCCGGTTTTGCGGTAAATACAAACTGCATCCAACGCATTCTTCGTTGCATTCCGAAAGACATCCAACAATAAGGTTTCTGTACCTCCACGATTTAGAGAACCAAGTAAAAAAGCAATCTTACTCATAAAATCAAAGCATTGAAATTCAGCAGTTTGTAATTGAATAATTATAAATTATTACTTATTTTTAAATTGGAACCCATCCATTGCACCTTTTATCACTTGAAATGGTACATTATTATACCCTTTTCTAAAAAGTGAATAAATAAGATACAAAATAAAAGTATTGAAAGTAGCATACGCATACCAAATTATAAGCCATATCTTTCTTAAGACAGTTGCTTGTTTATACATAAATTTGTTCCAAAACACAGTGCGATTAAAGGTATTAGCATACAATTTCCTTTTCAATCGACTCACATTATCAATAGCATTAGCGTGTCCTGTACCTCCATCTAAGTGCGAGTAGGTTATTGCAGGAATATAAATTGCTTTATCTCCTTGTTGTAACGATTTATAGGCAAAAACCTGATCGTCATAAATGGCATAGCCAACCCGTTCCAACCAACGTTCATCTTCAATCCTAACAGTCTTTGCCTTATCTGTTTTCATAAAAAAACACTGAAAAGTCCACGACTGTGTTTTATATTTTCGTGTTTTATCAATATTCAAATTAATGGAACAAGTACCTGTTGCAGCAAATTTGACCCTATACAAGCGATTCAACATTATAAATCGCTGCCCGATAAATACATATTTAAAATTTTGAGCAAATGATTTCAAGAATCCATTCAAATTTTGGCATGAATTTATATCCATTTCTTCTGCCGGGACTATTACATCAGCGTTGGTACTTTCAATTTCGTAAAAAATATCTTTTATAAAGTTTGAATTAAATGCAACATCATCATCCACCACAAGAATATAATCGCTGGTTGCTGCCTGAATACCCACAGCACGTTGAATTACCATTCCTTTTTCCGAATAAATAATTCTCTCTTTACCTGAAACATAATCCGGATTATAACCTTCAGGAATAACCACAATTATTTCATCGGGTAAAATTGTTTGGTTTAATATAGAGTTAATCAGTTGCCTGTATTTATCACCTCCGTTACCCAACGTTCTTATTACTACAGCATAGCTTTTCTTTTCCATATACAACTATTTTCTGAGCAACCTTTTGATTCTTTGTTTAACTATTCCCCAGCCATACTGCGTTTGAAAAAGAGCCTTTCCGATAATATATGGTTGATTATATAATAACCGTACATTTAATGGCTGTAAGTTCCAATCTACTTTCGATAATTCATGATAGGCATCCTGCTTTCTTTCATTATTAAAATAATAGGCTTTCAAATGCATTATTCTGTGTTTATCAAGCAATCTTTTTAAATCATTATTTTCTGATTCTGACTGAGAGTAAATATCTGTATTAAATAAAAAATCCGATTCCTTTGCATGAAGCTTACCATGAGCAGCTCTGTTTACATAATCAACATCCTGATTGTAGTTGGACAAAGGCGTATTGAGGAAAATAACCGGATATTTTAAAGCCAATCGAATCCATAAATCAAAGTCTTCTCCAATTTTGAGATTCTTTCTAAATCCACCTTCTTCTAAAAAATAGTTCTTTCGAATAATAACTGCACCCGTCCAAACCGGCATCCACATGGTTTTGCGGTAAGTGTCAAAATAATTAATTATTCCATCAGTAAATGCACTATCAACCCCAATCCTTGCAACTATTTTCTGACTTTCTTTTATCTTGTAATACGATGAAGAATACATACCTGCACCGGGATATTTCGCTATCAGAGCTTTCATTTCTTCCAGATAAGTTGGTTCCCACCAGTCATCTGCATCCAAAAATGCAATATAATCATACTTAGCCAACTTTACCCCATTATTCCGTGTCGTCGATACGCCCTGATTCTCTTGTTGTACAATCTTGATCTTTTTAAACTTATCCGGCTCTTGTAATTCTAAATTATGAATTATGAATTGTGCATTTGACAAACTATCGTCAGTCGAACCATCATCAACAACTATCACTTCAAACTCCTGATAAGTCTGACTCAATACCGACTCTATGGCCTTTCGTACATAAGGGGCTTTATTGTATAATGGGATAATTATTGAAAACATAATTTTACGTTCTTACAAGTTTCTCAGCAACAGTTATTCCCTGCTTATTCACAATCACTTTATTGTCAAACTCAAAATTACGGGGAATCTTATAAAAACCTTTTTCCCAGTAATAATGTGATTTTATATTATTTTTCTTGAAAATCATAAAATGCAAGTATATATATTTTCGGGAAGTTCTGCTATTTGAAACAACCCCATTCTCATAAAACCAGGTATCCGATTCGTATTTATACAACCTGCCATCCGGATTCAGAATAGGTGTTGTATGTTGCTCCACAAAGTACAACCTTTTCCTTCGAAGCTTCAAAAACAGGCGAAACAACGGAAAAACTGTATAATAAAATTCCCAGGCAGTTTTCCAGTCCATTATTTTCATAATAACCTGTCGGTACACTTTCCCAATAAATGCAGTTTCAGGATAAATCAATTTACTGAATGATCCCTCATCCAAGGCGTAATTTATTGACTCACACAACCTCTTTTCCCAGGTTGGGATGGAGAAACACAATTCGCGATAATATTTATTGTTTCTGAAAATAGAGAAATGACCGCTTAGCCTGTCATTGTGCGTAGAAAACACATCATAGTTAGTCAACAAATCATTTGTATAAAAAGCAGCTATATCGCCCCAGAGTATATCAGCATCAGCAAAGCCCCAAAATTCATACGGTTGCAATATATCCTTATGTATAAAACCGTAAAAAGGTTTTAAATCACACAATTTATAGGCATTTTGCGGTTTAAAATCAATGCCTAATTTATCGCTCACCTCCTGACAATATTCTGAAAATGTACAGCTTTTAAAATTTAAATTAGAATACCTTTTCTCTGGAATGACACAATCGGTCATAAAATACCAATCAGCAATTGTATTTTGCGAACAAGAGTAAAAATACAGGTCTATCCACTCCGGCCATTTACCAAAATAAGGAATTAATATAGCTATACGATTATTCATGATTTGATATCTATCTAATACGACTTTATTATTTTTTTCTTAGAATAAATATACCACAACCATGCGTACATCCACAACTGTCTTTAATCAATTGATTGTCCAATTTCACATCTTCTATAAGCTGATTCATGTCATTAATATAAGTGAATTTTTCTATAACATATTTCTCCTCAATCCACTTAACTAAATAGCTTAAACTAAATATCCGATGTGCATTAAACTCGACCCGGTTTGGACTTCCCATTGGAACTGAAAAATAAAAAATACCATTAGAACTCAATATCTCGGTTATTGACTTAAAACCTTTCAAATGACCTTCGGGATCAATTTGATCTCCATATCGTCCTAATCCAAAATGTTCAATTGAGTGCAAACATGAAATTGAATCGCAATAGTCTTTAAAACCTGAGTCTACTGACATCAAGTCAGCCTGAACAAACTCAACATTTTTAATTTTGCTCTTTTGAGGTCTGATATCAAAAACTTCAACTTCTCTGAATACAGAAAGGTGTGCTATAAAACCATCAATTCTGGATCCAATATCAATATGTTTCAGTGGTTTATTTTTAAATATCTCTCTTGCGACATACAAGTCCTGAAAAAAATAATGACCTCCTGACCCAATTTCACCACTCATCATAAATTTATCCTTTACACATGGATAATTATCAGCAATAATAAAATCCTTTGTATTGTTTAAACTCATAAAGCGCCTATAATCGCTTCTATACCATGGAGTCCTTTTTTTTAAAAACTTCTTAATTCGGAATTTCATATTTGACTATTCATTTAGTTATAATATCAACTTACAACCTTACCCAATGTTGTGGTATCATTTCTGACACATAAGTATTTAGTGTTTCTTCGGCATACCATTGCTTTGGGCAAACAATCAACGGCTTCGGATTATTATTTAGCCAGGCACCCCACCAGCTAAAACTGGAATTGGCTGTAATATTATGCTTACAGAGACTCATCAATACCAAATCTTTATAGCTGTCAGCTCCGTTATTACCCTGAACTATTTTGTACGGCAATTCCGGTTTAAATTCTTTTGTAACCCATTCCGGGTCATTGGTAAAAATATACAACATGGGATTATGCACTTGCTCTGCTATCAAGTGAATAGCCTTTTCGTAATAACTCATTTCTGCTGCCTGAATAAATCCACTGGTCAAATAGTCGCCACGGCGGATATGCAAACTTACCGGAGCAGAAGTACTATTTATAATTTCCAGAGCCATGTCTGACTGATAAAAAACCGGATCCTTCAACAAAAACAAAGCCTTGATACGATCCTCAAAGCCTGAAAAGTATTTCAGATTCATCCAATGCCCCATAAAGTAATACTGTCGGGCCGGACTTAAATTTTCAAACTCTGCAACCATTTGACAGGGCAATTTCTCGGTTACCAACTTGTCCGGATGAAACATCCTACGCAATTTATAGTAAATATACGATAAATATTTCTTTTCGTGCCGGTATTTTGCAATCGAAAAAGGTTGAAACGCCAGAGTTTGCTTTTTTTCAACTATTATATATTCGCCGATGGTAAATATCTCCATATCGGTTTTTTTACAGGACACAAAATCATCCGGCATAATATCAAATGCCACGTCAAAACTATATTTCCACTCCAGCACTTTACCAAAAGCATACTGAAACATCTGATTCCCTAAACCATTTTTAATGGCAATTATTATCATATACTTCTTTCCTCTTTTCTAATAGAATTATTAGACTTCACTATGGCAAACCTTTCTTTTAATCTTAGAAATGGAGTTTCATAATATTTAAAAGATATCCAAGCAACTAAAACAGTTATTACTGATACTAATAAATAAATTATTGGATACTGAAATCTCAGATTGAGTCTTTCCGATAAATTAGTTCTCCAGATCCATGATAACAAATATATTATCAACGGATGAAAAAGATAGATACCATACGAGATTTTTCCTATAAAATCAAAAAAGTTATATTCCAGACTATAAAAGGATTTTGTGCCTTCTACTTGTCCTATTACAAGAATTAACGATATTACAGCTATAAATTCATTTCTAAATACAGCTGGCAAAAATTCAATATAGAATCCTGATAATAAAAGTAATGACCATGAAATTATCTGTACATATCTATTTGTCAACAAATGCATGAACCTGAAATTTTTATTATAAAAAAATATTGCACCTACAGCACCAATCATCATATTATGGAATGCTGTAACAGCAAAAAATCTATATATCAATGATTTATTTGAAAACACAATCCATGAGCCGTATTTACAAGCAATCCAAAAAGCCATAAAGCCTAAAGCAATATAAAGAATTTTCTTTCCTGACACTTTAACCAACCAGGGCCAGAACATATAAAATTGCTCTTCAACGCCAAGACTCCAATAATGAACAATTAAACTAATTCCTGAAGCTGACAAAAAAGGAATATTAGCTGTAAAAAATATATAGTACCATAAGTTTGATTGAATGATCTCTCCCGATTGGCCTTTCAGGTATAGAATAATTATTGAAATCAATATAATCAGATAATAGATTGGCCAGATTCTGAGAATCCGCCTTACATAAAAATATTTTATATTTATTGTTTGTGTTTTTGACTTTTCATGCAATAACAAATAGGTTATCAAAAAGCCGCTGATAACAAAAAATAGTGTAACACCACCATCAAATAACGGCAATTTTATTGTCGGAATTCCCCAGTTTCCAAATGTATTTTGAAAAACATGAGAAAGCATAACAGAGATAGCTGCAAGCGCCCTTAATCCATTTAATCCCGGAAGATATAATCTCGACTGATTTATCATCAAATACAACTATATAACGTTAATTTTCTAAACATTTTCCTACATATATAAAAATCAAAATAATATATCTTATAGAATACCCTAAACCATTTTTTTTTCAAAACAAAAAAAAGTATTGCAGAATCAATTCCATTTATGCTCCTTTTAAATTCTACCCAATTTATTTGATTGTATATATCATCAAGCAAATAGTTTAATTCCCATGCATTTATCATATTTATCAAATGAAAGAAACCAGTATTTACATATTGATAAATATTTTTTTTATTAATATCAGATTGCAGAATAAAAAATTCCATCAATCTGTTATTTACTTCAGCAATATCGTAAATACGTTTTATTTTAGAGCTCTCACTAAATACAGATTGTGTAATACTCCCCGATCGAATTCGATATACATAGAGAGAATCAGGAATAATTGAAACACTGCGTGCATAAAAGCAAACTATAGGCGTGAATAAATTATCTTCATGATATATCTTTTCAGCAAAACGTACATTCTTTTCTTTCAGAAAACTCCGCTTATATATCCTGAGAACCGAACACACAAAATCAAACTTACGGGTTTTAGAGGCATATTTATTATAATAATCCCATCCGATCAAGTTCGAATCTTCAATTCCTTTATCCGATTCTTCGCTCCTTCCATCCTCAAAATACCGCCGTCCATTAAAACACACTAAATCTTCTCCATTTTGCTTCTCTGACAGTATTTTCAATGTATCCGGTTCTATCCAATCATCACTATCCAGAAAAAATACATATTCTCCTTTTGCAGCATCAATTCCCGCAT
>Ga0302296_1002936_pt1 | contig 11169 bp, 5 predicted proteins | sample III_Fen_N3_1_FD_194546 | JGI IMG/M metagenome (GOLD analysis project Ga0302296, IMG submission 194546) | Peat permafrost microbial communities from Stordalen Mire near Abisko, Sweden - III_Fen_N3_1 | ecosystem: Environmental > Terrestrial > Soil > Wetlands > Permafrost | place: Sweden: Abisko... | reverse complement strand
TCTTAGAAGACATTTCCGGTTTTTAGTTATTTTAGATTCAAAATTAATCTTATCCGGTTTATGCTCTCATCATTATCAAATATCAAAATGAAAGTTCGTACAATATTGTAAAACAACTTATAAATATCAACTTTACAGTTTACAATTTCAAATCAAATTTAAAACTTCGGGAGAATTTACAGTAATATCTAATTCGTAATTTTAAAAACAAACCAGAAAACATATGAGATTTATAAAAATATCAATTCAACTTTTTTTTATTTTTTCTTATTTAAGCTCAAATATAGTTTCTGCAAAAACTAAAGTTTCAAAACTTGTATGTGAATATAAAATAAATCCAATTGGGATTGACATTGAAAGACCGCGATTTAGTTGGCAGATTCTTTCTGAGGAAAGTAATATAAAACAAATAGCTTACGAGATTCGTGTTGCTGATTCTCGAAACAATTTCAACAACAGGAATAATATAATTTGGTCATCAGGAAGGGTTATTAGTGATCAATCGGTAAATATTGATTATCAGGGATTACTCCTTAAATCTATTCAGCGTGCATATTGGCAAGTACGCATCTGGGACAATAACCACAACGTGACTTTATGGAGTGAACCTGCATTTTGGGAAACTGGTATTCTGGATAACAAGTTATGGACCGCTTCGTGGATATGCATGAAAAACGAGAAAAAAACTACTATTTCACAACCTTGTAAGTATTTTAGAAAAGAATTCATGACTTCAAAAAAAGTTAGTTCTGCAAGAGTTTATGTTACATCACTTGGACTATATCAATTATTCCTAAATGGAAATAAAATTGGAAATGACCTTTTTACTCCCGGTTGGACAAGTTATAAAAAACGTTTACAATATCAAACTTATGATGTGAGTACCATGCTTAAACATAAGAATACAATTTCAGCTATAGTAGGCGATGGCTGGTTTCTTGGAAATATATCCGGGCAAGGCAGGAGCTATTATGGTGACCAACTTGCACTTTTAGCATTACTTAAAATAAATTACACTGATGGAACTTCAGAATCAATAGTAACTGATAATAATTGGAAAGTGAGCTATGGCCCAATATTAGAATCAGATATCTACAATGGAGAAAAATACGATGCACGACTTGAAATGAATGGATGGTCGGCAAATTCATTTGACGACAGTAAATGGCAAAATGTTGACATACTTGAACATACTAAAAACATTTTGATTGCCTCTCAAGGAGAACCGGTTCAAATCATTAGTGAGATTATCCCTAAAAAAGTAATTACGACACCAAAAGGTGAAACAGTCCTTGATATGGGTCAAAATATGGTTGGATGGATTAGGTTGAAGATAAAAGGGGAAAAAGGTGATGAGTTAAATATTCAATTTGCTGAAGTATTGGATAAAGATGGCAATTTCTATACGGACAACCTTCGAAAAGCAAAAGCAACAGACATATATATATTGAAAGGCACTGAAGAGGAAATTTTTGAACCTCATTTTACTTTTCATGGATTTAGATATTTAAAAATTATTGGATTACGTTACAAGCCACAAATAGGTCAGGTTGCCGGTATGGTAATACATACTAAAATGGCTCCAACAGGAACATTTAGTTGCTCTGATTCACTAATAAATAAATTACAACATAACATTCAATGGGGACAAAAAGGCAATTTTCTTGATGTACCTACAGATTGTCCTCAAAGAGATGAGCGACTTGGATGGACGGGTGATGCCCAGGTTTTTAGTATGACTGCCGCTTTTAACTTTAATGTGGCTGCTTTTTACACAAAATGGTTGAAAGATTTATCCGCCGATCAGGGCTCCGATGGTAAAGTAACGAATGTGGTACCCGATTTGTCAAATGGAGAAGGAGGTGCAACTGCATGGGCTGATGCAGCAATAATAATACCTTGGACATTATATCGGACATATGGTGACAAACGTATTCTCAAAGAACAATATTCAAGTATGAAAGCTTGGATTGAATTTATGAATTTACGTGCCGGAGATGATTACTTATGGATAGGTGATCCTCATTTCGGTGATTGGCTTGCTTTTAACTCTAACAGTCCTGATTACTCAGGTGCATTCACTGAAAAAGATTTAATTGCAAACGCATACAATTATTATTCTACCAATTTATTTGGGAAAATAGCTTCAATAATTGGACAAACAAATGATGCTTTAAAATATCAACAAATTGCGACGAAGATTAAGAAAGCTTTTATTGCAGAATTTACAACCCCAAATGGAAGATTGATATCCCATACTCAAACAGCTTATGCACTTGCTCTTTCATTTGGGTTGTTGCCTGATGAAATGATTCCTAAATCCAGTAAGTTTTTTGCTGACGATGTGAACAAATTCAAACATCTTACTACTGGTTTTGTTGGAACGCCTCTTCTTTGTAGCTCGCTGTCATCTATTGGTCGCGATGATTTAGCTTTCATGTTACTCACGAGGAAAGAATATCCATCTTGGCTGTATCCTGTTACACAAGGTGCAACTACTATTTGGGAACGTTGGGATGGTCAAAAACCTGATCGCACCTTTCAAACTACAGACATGAATAGTTTTAACCACTATGCTTATGGTGCAATTGGTGAATGGCTTTATAGTTATGTTGCAGGAATAAGTATTGATCCTGAGAATCCGGGTTATAAACATATTCTTTTTAATCCCCATCCTGGAGGTGGATTGAAAAATGCTAAAGCTGAATTTAAATCTATGTATGGACTGGTAAAATCAGCTTGGAGGTTTAATGGAGACAATTTTGTTTATGAAATAGAAATTCCTTCAAATACAACTGCAACTGTTACATTACCCCAAGCAAAATCAGATTATCAAATAATCAACCTTTTGACTTTAAAACCAGAAATGAGAAAACTTATGGAACAAAATACTTACGGAATAAGATTGAAATTGGGTTCAGGGAAATATCAATTCAGTTATCCTGCAAAATATTAAAGGATTGAATATAATTAAAGCTTTTTAAATTATTCTTGCATAATATGATAATATAGTTACATAAAATTTAATCAATTTCATCTTATCTTTATATCCGTAATTAATTTAAAAATCATTTAAAATTTATGTTATGAAAAAACTTTTATTCTTCTTGTGCTTGGTACAACTTGCTACTCCATTTTCGTTCTCTCAGACTACGTTTCCTGATTCAGGTAAAGATTTTGCTGTTCGAGGTAATTTTGTTGATCCATTTTTTAGTTCAACGTCGGGTTTGACAGCGAATTGGTATTCAGATAATCAAAATACGATGGTAAAAAACACAAAAAACCTGTACTCTTTTCAATTATTTTTACCAGCATCTCACGATGGAGGAACAACAAAATTTAATTATGAATACACAACAGTGTTTAAAAATGAAGGTACTGTAGGGCCCAGAGACACCAATCCTAGAATTTTCACACTTAATACTGACAAAACAGTTACATTTTATGCTAAAACATTTGAAGTGAAAGATGCTTCAGGAAATGTAACAGGTTATAAAACTCAAACTCTCTGTGATGCTCAAAATGTAACATTGCAAATAATGAACAATTGGGCTTTCCCTGGATTTAAAGAAATATTTCCACTTCCTGTTAATGGAAAAAGTTCTTTAGTTGTTACCTTGCCTGCAGAGTTTGACCTGCAATATCTTGTTTATGTACCCTGGACCTACGGTCGAAATATTTCGGCTGATTTAAATGATATCGGATTCCCTTTAAATATTTATGGCAGGAATACTGGTGGTGGTAGATACAAAATGATGATAGATTACCCTTCTGTTTCCAGTTCTTTCAGCAAAGTACTTGACAGCATCGGAAGTCCTAAGATAAAAGTAGGAATCGGTTCACTTGTTTTACCTAGCGATGTTTCTTTTGCAGGGAATAACCTGGGGACTTTTAATAACTCTACTGTTTTGACAATTGGTGGTAGCTTGAATGCTTACTCATTAAAAAAAGCTGTTAATGTTACAGATGTTGTTACAAAATTATACTACCAAATTACCAAAAACGGATATGATTCCGGCACTAAAGAATTGGAATTGGTAACAACAGGAACTACAATGCTTAACGCTACTTTTACGAATGCTACTGGTTTAGATGTCTCTACCGGTTTGGCAAATGGTGATTATACTCTAAAAGTATGGTACGGAGCAACTTGTTTAGAAGATGTCCTTTTGTTAGATAATACTGGTGCAGGATATTCAACATCATTTAGTGTCAACAATACTGCTACTGCAATTGAGAGCGCAACAATTAGTGCAAATATATTAATTGAGAATGGTAATATCAATGCAAGTTTTAATAAATCGACATCAGTTAAACTTTTCACAATTTCAGGTCAATTAATCAATCAAATTGTGGCAACAAAGAATTTTTCTCAAGCAGTTCAACGGGGTATTTATTTATTAAATGTAGATGGTAAGTCATATAAACTTATTGTCAAATAATATCACTATGATATTGATTTCAATCTTAACCGGGGATGTCTTAGAAGACATTTCCGGTTTTTAGTTATTTTAGATTCAAAATTAATCTTATCCGGTTTATGCTCTCATCATTATCAAATATCAAAATGAAAGTTCGTACAATATTGTAAAACAACTTATAAATATTAACTTTGTTGTTGACAAATAAAAATGAAGAGACTCGTGTTGCTTTAAGGTTTGAGAATGTAACAGTAGCAACATTCAATAATTAAAAATATCTAGTTACACAAAAAATAACGATTGTAAAGATGAATACAGGCATTTTTATAACTAAATAATATATATCCCTAGCATGTATAATAAACGATTTCAAAACTTAGTATTGTTCTGTTTATTTCTTATTAATTACCTGACTGTAAATGCTCAACAAGTGCATCAATCGGTACCGAATGAGCAGCTGTTACGGAAACAGTGGAATGCAAAATGGATTACTGGAGCTTCTGGATCAACATATGATTATGGTGTCTATCACTTTAGGAAAACCATTGAAATTGAATCCATTCCTGATAGTTTTATTATTAATGTCTCTGGTGACCAACGATATGAGCTATTTATAAATGGAAATCGTGTAAGTAGAGGTCCAGCCACTGGAGATAATCTTCATTGGTATTACGAAACGATTAATATTGTCTCGTTTCTAACAAAAGGAAAAAATATTGTTTCTGCTACAGTCTGGCATTATGGTATTTGGAGCCCTGGTGCACAAATATCGCAACAATTGGGTTTAATTGTTCAAGGGAATAGTAAGACAGAGGAAATTGTAAATACAAATAATTCATGGAAAACAATGAAGGATGCTTCATATACTCCATCTACAAAATATGTGCAGGATGTTGGTCCGGGTGATGTGATTGATGGACGAATTTACTCCTGGAATTGGAATCAAAAAGACTATAATGACCAATCATGGTTACCAGTTGTCGAAGGATATTTCGGAACTCCACGATTGACATCAACACAATACATTCGTGCTCTAATTCCACGTGATATTCCTTTAATGGAAAGCAGTTTGTTATTTTTAAATACCGTTCGTCGTAGTAGTGGAGTTATTGTAAGTGATAAATTTCTAAAAGGTGATAGTGCAATAATGATTCCCCCCCATAAAAAAGCAACTATCCTTTTTGACCAAGGGTATTTAACAAATTCTTATCCAACTTTTCAATTCAGCAAAGGTCGTGATGCAAAAGTGTCCGTCATTTATTCGGAGGGAATGTATCTCGATAAGTCAGTTAAAGGGAATAGAAATGAAATTGATGGTGAGTCAATAATTGGAAAAATAGATTCATTTTATATTGATGGCGGAATGAATAGAAAATATTCTTCCTTGTGGTTTAGAACATACAGATATAATGAAGTTACTATTGAAACAAGCGATGAACCTTTGTTCTTTAATTCAATAATTGGAGAATATACTGGTTATCCGTTTAAAGAAAAAGCTGTTTTTTCAAGTAGTGATTCATCACTGAAAAAGATTTGGGAAGTGGGATGGAGAACTGCGAAACTTTGTGCTGGCGAAACTTATTATGACTGCCCATATTACGAACAACTCCAATACACTGGAGACACTCGCATTCAAGCTCTTATATCACTATACGTGAGTGGTGACGATAGATTGATGCGTAAAGCAATCAATTGCATCAGTTGGTCACGAACAGCTGATGGAATTTTGAGAAGTAGATACCCGGCACGATATGATCAAATTATCCCACCATTTTCACTTTATTGGATAAACATGGTTCATGATTATTGGATGCATCGAACAGATGATATTTTCATAAAATCACATTTGTCCACTGTCAAAACAATTGTTGATTGGTATGTAGATAAAATTGACCCAAAAACAGGGATGCTTGGGGCAATGCCACATTGGAATTTTACCGATTGGGCAAAAGAATGGCCGTGGAAGAATGATTTACCACTTGGAGGTGTAGCACCTGGTGGAATGACTGGTGGGTCATCAATACTCTCATTGCAACTCGCGTATACATTGATGGATGCAATAGATTTGATGAATGCTTTTGGCGAAAAATATGAAGCTGAAAAATATACGAGACTCCGTGTAGCCATCAATAAATCGGTAAAAGAACATTGCTACAATAAAACAAGAGGATTGTATGCCGATAATATAGGGCAAACAAGTTATAGTCAACATGCTTCTATCATGGGTATTCTTTCTGGTTCACTAACTCCGCAAGAGGGTTTATCTACTTTTAATAACCTTTTGTTGGACAAATCATTAATTCAAGCAACAGTTTATTATAAATTCTATTTATTTAGGGCAATGAAAAAGGTCGGTTTAGCTGATAAATACTTGAATAACCTAGAAACATGGCATAATATGATTGCCAATGGATTAACTACCTTTGCTGAAAAACCTGAACCTTCACGTTCTGATTGTCATGCATGGAGTGCTAGTCCAATGTACGATTTGCTGGCTACTGTTTGTGGAATTGTGCCCGCATCTCCTGGTTTTAAAACAATAAGAATAGCACCAGCTTTAGGGAACTTAACTTTCGTAAAAGGAATAGTTCCACATCCTCAGGGAAATATTATTGTTGAATTAAAAAAAGAGGGTAACCGGTTGGTCGGATTAATAATATTACCAAAAGGAACAACTGGTATATATAGTTATGAAAAAAATCAGATTCAACTCAAACAAGGAAACAATTACCTTAAATAATTATTTTCGTTTCTTTAACTAAAGCAATTGATATTATCTTTTTTATTTGCATATTTTTAAATACTCTTCACGTCTTTTTTAAACGCTTATCCCGTAAGAATTAACAGGAGGTAATTAAAGTTTTGAAACTATTAATTTTAAATTATATGAAACCATTTTTTATTATAGGATTATCCCTGTTATTTTCTTTGAATTTATCAGCACACGATAATCCAGTAGCTTCTTCAGCTGCAATTGTTATTTCTCAAAATGCACGATTTACGATATTAACACCCGAGCTTTTAAGAATGGAATATAGTTCCACTGGTAAGTTCGAAGATCGTGCTTCATTGGTTTTTATTAATCGAAATTTACCCATTCCACAGTTCTCTAAAAGACAGAATAATAAAACGCTTACCATTAAAACAGAAGAACTCACTCTTATTTATAAAAATGATGGAAAGCCGTTTAATAAAAATAATTTGTCAATTAAATTCACAAAAAGCAATCAGAAAACAGGACTTTGGAAGCCTGGAATGGTTGACAGCTTGAATTTGAAGGGAACTTCCCGTACTCTCGATGGTGCAAAGGGTTGGAATTTTGAGAAAAAACTTGAAAATGGGATACTTTCCCGAAGCGGGTGGGCAATAGTTGATGATAGTAAATCTAATTTATTCGATGGTTCTGCAGATGTAAACTGGGTAACAGAGCGTTCCGATTCCTGTTGTGACTGGTACATTTTTGCATACAACAATAATTATAAGAAAGCTTTAGCTGATTTTACCAAAATTGCAGGCAAGATACCTATGCCTCCTAAGTTTGCTTTTGGTTATTGGTGGTCCCGCTACTGGATATACAATGATAATGAAATGCGAAAATTAGTGCAAAACTTTAGGGATTTCGATATTCCGATTGATGTTATGATAATTGATATGGATTGGCATGATACATATAACTTTAATGCTAATAAAACAGAAATTGATCCGATGGGACAATGGAAGGGATGGACAGGGTATACCTGGAATAAAAATTTATTTCCTGAGCCGGATAAATTCTTGAAATGGACAAAGGAAGAACATTTGAAAACAGCATTAAATTTACATCCGGCCTCAGGGATTCCCTCAATGGAGGAAAAATATGGTGAATTTGCAAAGGAATATGGATTTGACACAACTCGTCACGAATATATACCCTATAAAATGTCGGAAAAAAGATGGGCTAAAACCTATTTTGATGTTATATTGAAACCTTTAGAAGCGATGGGTGTTGATTTTTGGTGGCTGGATTGGCAACAATATCTCAATGATAAACAAATAAAAGGATTAAGTAATACTTGGTGGCTCAATTATGCATTTTTCACTAATATGGAAAAAAGTGGAAAACGCCCCATGCTCTTTCATCGTTGGGGAGGAATGGGAAATCATAGGTATCAAATTGGTTTTTCAGGTGATACAAACACCAGCTGGGAAACGCTTGATTTTGAATCGTATTTTACTTCTACGGCATCAAATGTCGGATATGGTTATTGGAGTCACGACATTGGAGGGCATCAGAGTACCGGCCAACCTACAGAGGGTGAATTATATTTACGATGGATTCAATCAGGTGTGTTAAGTCCTATTTTGCGCACCCATGCTTCTAAAATTTCGTCAATCGAACGTCGTTTTTGGATGTTTCCAAAATATTTTGATGCGATGCGAGATGCTATAAAATTTCGGTATGCGCTTGTTCCCTATATTTACAATTCTGCTCGTGAAGCATACGATACCGGGGTATCAATTTGCCGGCCAATGTACTATGATTATCCAGATATAGAAAATGCCTATACTTTTAAAACACAATACATGTTTGGTGATGATATGATAGCTTCACCTATAGCCACTCCTGTATCGCCAAATAATTTTCTGGCAAAAAAAACAATCTGGTTACCTAACGGTAATTGGTTTGAGTATTGTTCAGGTTCCATGCTCAAAGGGAATCAAATTTATGAACGTAACTATGCCGAATACGAAATTCCTTTGTTTGTGAAAGCAGGAAGTATTATACCAATGAATCCGGACGTGAAAAATCTTCAGGAAAAACCCTCCTTACTCGTTATTACATTCATTCCCGGCATAACTAAAAAGGTAACCACTCTATACGACGATAATGGAAATACTGCAGAATATAAAAAAGGTGACTATACAACCCGAATTATCAGTAAGGAAATTATCTCAGATAAAACAATCAAAATAAATATCGATTCAATAAAAGGTTCTTATAAAAGTATGCCTTTAAATCAATCGTTTGAATTGAAATTATTAAATACTATTTTACCTGTTTCTGCTTTTGTAAACGGACAACCCTGCAAATTCCATTATTCCAATAATGATTTGACTTCTATTATTAGTATACCTTCTACATCGATTCATAAAAAAATTGAGGTGATTGTCAATTTCGATATATCATTAGAAGAACAGCAAACTGTCTTAAACGGGAATAAAGGTTTTATGAAAAGAATTGGATTTGTCACAGAAAAATTAAAATTTGCTGCTGCAACAAATGATTGGGGAGGAACCTTACCTAATCTCGTATATGCATTTGATAATTTCAATAATATTATATTATATCAGCCGTATTTGGTGTTCACTGAAATGCAAAAACTAAATCTGCTTAAAATAAATATGAATCAAAGATTGTTGGAAATTAGAAATATTGACAAGAGAAATATTGAGCCTTTAATCGAACATTTAGAATTGTCGAGATAGATTGAAGTTATTAACTAAATTATCACTCGATTTTTTCCTCTGAAATTGCTACTGCTACCCCGTGAGTCAGCACAGCCATAATAGAGGAACCACTTTTTCTTGAAATACACTAATCCTTCGATAAAAACTGTACCTGCAGGATATTGACCACTTTTTTCGAATGCATCAGTTGGTTTATGAAATGAAATATCTAATTACTTTAATAATCTTGTTGGATTTTTGCTATCAAATAGTGCTTGACCGACACAGTACGCATTTGCCGGATAACGTATATCGCCTTCCACTCCGGCTTTATTTTTTCCATTATAGAAGAGTAATATTCCGTTACTTGTAAGTATTGCAGGTGCCCCACTTCAGTCAATTCACTGTCAAAGAATCCTGCTCGTGGTGAAAATAAAACCTGGATATCTCCTTTACTATTTAAAATCGGTGTCCAACTTATTAAATCATCAGAGGTGGCTGCATAAACATTCTTCTCACCCCAATACATAAAATATTTTCCATTAATTTTGGCGATAACCTGATTTTCACGAACCACTTTCGTTACAATAGAGACAGATTTCGTAGGTTCGTTGAAGAATTTCCCAGCAAAGGCCATTTTGAATACTGAGCCAAATTTTGTCCAACTTTTCAAATCTTTGCTGGTCGCTACTGCAAGTCGAGGTACTTTCCGGTTCCATTGAGTATAGAGCAATACATAAGTTCCATTCTCACGTCTTGCGATGCGAGGATCTTCACATCCACCTGGCATTTCCTGTTCGAACTGTGAATCTTTAGCAGGATATAACACCGGAAATCTACATTTTTTAAAATTCATACCATCTTTAGAAAAAGCATATCCTAACCTGGAACTTCTATTTCCAATTCTCTGAGCAGAATTATCTTCTGAACGATAAAGCAACTACAATTTTGTTTTTATAAACAGCAACAGCCGGGTTAAACGTATCACTATACTCCCATTTTACTGTTTTTTTCCTGCATAGGACAGAAAAAAATACTGGTTGAATCTTGAGAAATAATAGGATTCATTCCTATAGGTCTTTCAAAACCAGTTAATGCCCAATTTGTCCGGGTAATCTGACTTATACAACAGGTAATTGCAACTCAATATGTTTAAATAAAAACACTAATCCAGATTACTCCGGATCAGTGCCTTTCTTTGTTTTATTCTAACTTATTTTGTAATGATTACTTTCTTGTTAATTGTTTTTTTTGTAGTCAGTATATTTACAATATAAACGCCTTCCGACTTAAATACTGACTGATTGATTAAGTATTCATT
>Ga0302296_1002935_pt1 | contig 11169 bp, 8 predicted proteins | sample III_Fen_N3_1_FD_194546 | JGI IMG/M metagenome (GOLD analysis project Ga0302296, IMG submission 194546) | Peat permafrost microbial communities from Stordalen Mire near Abisko, Sweden - III_Fen_N3_1 | ecosystem: Environmental > Terrestrial > Soil > Wetlands > Permafrost | place: Sweden: Abisko... | reverse complement strand
TTGTGAATGTTTTACTTAATTCATTTTTTAATAACCATGGAGACCAAGTGAATGATGCATAATTGCCGGGCATACTAAACTCATCTCCATTATTGATGTCTAATACTTCATATTGAGTAACATCATTGTAACATTTACGATGAATCTCTTCACCCATCTTATTTAAAGTGGAACCCTTCTTATAATTGTAGAAGGTTTCAGGTCTTCCACCTTTTTCGAAAATTTTTATTGGTGATTTGTTTATAAGAGTAAATAAATATAGAGGTTTTAATTCTAAAACTTCTTCTTCTGTAAAGACATCTGCACCTGTTATTGCTATTTTTAAACCCGGGGTTTTTAGAAAATCTGTTAATAAATCTTCAAATTCAGCATTAAGTTTGCTAAGAGAAAGATATAATGGCAAATATTGTATGAAGAAAGAGCAATATATTTGAATGACTTTAGTATTTTTCATATTTTGCTTTATAAAAAACATGACCTAATAGTAATACTATAAAAGAAATTAATAAACTTGCAACTGGACTTAATAAGACAATATCACCATTTCCTATAAGTTTACCAAAAACAGCCATTGACCATGAGCCTAACATGCCCAGTCCAACACCCCAAGGTGAAAATTTCCCAATTTTCCTTAGAGTATCTTCTTTAATTAGTATACTTAAGATAACAGGAGCAAATAAACTTAATTGGCCACCGTAAACTATAAAAGCCATATCAGTAATACTATATCCCATTTTGTACAAAAAAGCGATTATTAACATGGATAAAGCAGAACTGCAAAATAAGACAAATCTTGATAAAATAAGTTCATTTTTTGATACAATTTTTTCATTTAGCTTTATATTTCTGAAGGTATTAATAATATCATCATAAATACTTTGTGTAACAGCTGATAAATTCGTACTTGCGGTAGATAACAATGCTCCAAATAGGCCAAGAACACTAAAAAATAATATAATACGACCATATGGGAAATGATTATACCAATATTTTAAAAGTTCGGTAAGTGGATTTATTTTGCCGCCAACAGGTGTGAAAATTGAATAAAGTAATATTCCACCTAATAAAAATATTGTCCAAGTTATCCCTATTTGTAGCATACTACCTTTAATTCCGTTTTTTACACTTTTTATTTCGGACTTGTTACAAGCAGCAATTCTTTGAAATAATGACATTGATACAATAAACATGCATATGTTTATAACAAATAACCCAGACAAAAATGGTATCAAACCAGGACGATAATTAAATGAAATTATATTTTCGGGTATTTTTGATAACGAAATTGAAATGTCATTTTGTGTGTAATAATATACGAAGGTTCCAATTATAATTATGCAAAATAAAAAGATGCTACCCATTTGGATTACATCGGTGATTATAACTGTACGAAATCCACTTAATGTATAAATGAATCCAATAAGTGTTAGCATTAGAATTAACACCCATAATGGAAAGTTTGGCATGATTTGATGTAGAAAAATAGAACCCACATATGTCTCAACAGCATATGTTGCCAAATATGAAATACTGGTGCAAAATGCGCCAACAAATGTTAGATTCTTATTGTGGAATTTTAAACCAATGAAATCATGTAGTGAAGGACGTTGTTCATATTCATTTATTTTATTCCAAATCTTATTAATTAGAAGATATACAAATAACAATCCTAATAAAGTTGTTACAATACTCCAAATTAAGTATGGACCCATTCCTGCAACAGACTCAAAAAAGAACATGATCACAGTAACCAAACTAATTGATGTAGCGGCTGTACTAGCACTAAACTCTCTTGAACTTCTTACATGGGCAGACATATCTTCAACAAGTGGCATCATATCGCCCACACTTTTTGTCTTTTTGTAGTTGGCAAAACCAACTGATATGTATATAATTGCTGAGACAATTAGGCCTAAGATAACAATGGTAGTCATAGCTTTTTCTTTATTTTAACTGTTTGAAAATTTTGATTTGCTAAGTCACTTAATTCAGAATACTTTTTAAAATCTATAGATCTAAAAACAAATAGGAAATCTCCAGGATAAATATTTGTTTTATATTCTAGGATTTTACTCATAAAAGTGAAATATGCAATTTCTTCAATTATAAATGAGGTTGATGATGTAATGTCATGTTGTTGAGATAAATAACAAAATCCGTCTTTATATTTACGATACCAATAGTCTTCTGCAGATTTAATTATCGCATCTCTAAAAGTATCATCATTTGAGAAATATTTTTGAACACTTTCAAGAATTGATTTAAAATCTTTATTTAAAAAGATATCACTTGACGTTATAAATTCATATCTGTTATCTTGAATGTCGATTTCTTTAATTACGTCTAAAATTATCTTTCTTTGAAGTTCGCCAATTTCTATAGCTTTCACAAAATTGTTATCAGAATTTATTGCATTTAAATTAATGTTATACCTATGAAGTGAGTCTGCAATAAAAAAGGAAATATGAGCGTATTTTGAAAATAGCCATTTTGTAAATTCTTTTAAACGCCATAGATGCTCATTTTTCTCTGTTTCAATAAACCAAGGATGTTTTATGCTTACTGAAACAAAGGTTTTTTGAGCATAATATATTTCAAGTTTCTTATTGACCTCATTTTGACCGGGGTTTGTAGTATTCGTAATTTTGTGGCCATATCTTTTAATAACATATCTATCATTTCCCATTTAGATCCAAAATAATTATGTAAATAACATAAATAAAATATTGTAATAATGTTCACAAATTACGAAGTTATATAGAAGGCAATATTTCAAAACACGAAATCACATTGAATTGAAATGATCTGGCAAATTTTGGTGGAAAACAATGCAATCATAATAAATGAACTTGTATTACTCTATTTGAAAAACTGGTAGTTAGTATCTGTTAGTAATTGTGTGCGTGGCTATCCTCCTCCACAAAAAATATATGTTCACAAAATATAGAAGCAAGTTAACAATTCTTAAGAATACCGGCAAAGTGTTAATTTCAAAAAATAAGGAAACCACTGGAGAACAAGGTGATTATTCGCGTGATACTGTATAGTGACTACTTTGAGAGTACAAATTCTAAATGTACTTGCAAACAAATTCAGCACAAAAGTTAAGCTACATTCATAATTAAATCCTTACTCATTTCATAATGTTCCCAGAACTCTTCCACGGTCAGATTCCTAAGTGCAGAATGTCTTCTTTTTTATTGTACCAACTTTCAATAAACTCAAAGATATACGGACTCGTCTCTTCCTTTGATTTGAGTTTGGAGCCGTAAATCAGTTCCGACTTGAACGACTTGAAGAAGCTCTCTGCAACCGCATTATCACAGCAGTTTCCCTTGCGGCTAAAGCTTCGCTCGATGCCGAATGAGTTTAAGACATTAACCGTATTCGTACTCGCATATTGAACGCCCCGATCCGAATGAAAGATCATACCCTTCTTGAACGCTCTGCTCCTGGATGCCATCAAAATGACAGGGATAACAGTCTTGGATGCGCTCATCCCGTCACTGATGGACCAACCGATCGGTTTGCGGTCGAAGAGGTCCAAAGCGACCGTCAGATAAAGGAATCCCTCAAGGGTCGGCACATAGGTGATGTCCGACACGCAAGCCACGCCAGGTGCCTCACGGTGAAAATCACGGTTCAGAAGGTGCGGAGCCACTGTGTAGCGGTGCGAGGAGTCTGTCGTCACCTTGTAACGCTTGTAACGCTTGCTGCGAAGCCCCATCTGTCTCATGTGTTTGGCCAACGTCAATCGGGACACACTTGTCCCAGCCTTATGAATGTCTTTGGTCTGTCTGGGGCTGCCGTGCCGCCCAAAGGCCGCAAAATAGGTAGTCTGTATCTTTTTGTCAAGTTCCTTGCGCTTGCGGCCACGAACACCTTGGGGATCACGAAGCCACTTGTAGTAGGAATTACGGGACACTTTCAATACTCTACACATCAACTCGACCGTCCATCTTCTCGATTGGTAGTACTTTATAAATCAGAAGATCAGCGACCGCTCTTGGAAATGATGCTCAAAGTTTTTTTTATATGTCACACTCAGTATCAGCCTCCATCAGCCGTTTTTTTAAAGTACCACAACTCTTTGGCATCGGCAGTTTGTGATTGGACACCATTGCCAGGAAAGCTTTGCGCACCTTTCTCACGGTATTCTTTACGCCACCGGTGGATCAACAGCGGGTCGAAACCAACTCTCGTGCGAACTCGGTGATGTTCGAACGTTCAAAACTCAACTTGACGGCATTCTCTTTGAACGCTCTGTCATAATGTGTTCGCTCATTTCTCATTGCACAAATTAAACTTTTACGCTTAACTCTGTGTGTGGGTTAAGTTAGCAACTCCAGATAGAATTGTAATTAACTGGTGTAAAGTTTAAAGAAGATTGTAAATTAGTGGAATTCCTAAATATATATATGATGGTACTAACGATCTAAGTATTTTGCTTTTGCACATTTTGTTTATTCCACATTAATACTAATTGCTTGAAATAATGCTGTAAATTCTTTTTTGTGATGTTGGCTTTTCGTGTCAATAATTGTATTTTTGATGTAAAATAGTTTGTTCAGGATGCAATTATCATGAAAAAGAAACAATTAAATAGAGTCAAAGTGGTTCTTGTTGAGAACAATAAAAGCAATAGATGGCTTGCACAAAAACTTGGTAAAAATGAGGCAACAATATCTCGGTGGTGCACAAACGATGTTCAACCATCCTTAGAAACCTTAACTGAAATTGCTTCAGCATTGAATGTGAGTATTACTGAATTAATAAAACAATAATTCTTATGATTAATGAAAGAATTATAGAATTAAAAAGGGCGCTTGCTTCTGAACTTCAAAAGGAAAATTCGGATAATGGGGTAATTCTTTCATTATCCAATGAAATTGCAAATTTGGATGAAACCCAAATTCGCTTTTCCGTAGATGCAGGAATAATTAATCGACTTGGAAAAGAACTGGTTGGCAGACATGAAACAGCCGTATCTGAGTTGATAAAGAACTCTTTTGATGCAGACTCAACTGAAGTAAAGTTGACTTTTGAAAATGCCTTGCGAAGCGGAGGTTCACTCTTAATAGAGGACAACGGTCACGGCATGACGCGAGAACAATTAATTAATGGATTTATGCGTCTGTCTTCTGCAGATAAAATTCATAATCCCATTTCTCCAAAATTTAATAGAACAAGAGCAGGGAAAAAAGGTATTGGCCGATTTGCTACTCAACGGCTAGGAGAAGTGCTTACAATTATTACTCAAACCTCTAACTTAAATGAAGCGATAAGAATTACTATCAAATGGAATTCATTTGAAACTGACAAAGATTTGGCAACAATTTCTAGTAAAATTGAAATCGTCCCAAAAGTCAAAGATGAAGGTACAATACTAATAATTGAGAATCTAAGGGAAGGTTGGTCTGATGCAATGATAAAAAGGGTTTACAGATATACATCAGATCTTTTACAACCATTTCCACTTTCAAAAAATAGTATAGAGGATACTAGAAAAAGTATTGACCCAGGTTTTAAAAGTTCTTATTTTCGAAAAGAGGAGGGTGTTATATTCAGAATTATTGATGAGGAAGAAGCATTTCTAAATCACGCATTAGCAGAAATTGAGGGTTATGTATTGGAAGATGGACAAGGATGCTGGTCGCTGAAGAGTGAGAAATTGAATTTCCCTGAAGAAATATTTGAAATTGGCTCTGACAAAGAAAACAAAGAGTCAAGATTTGAACATATAAAAGGTGTTCATTTTAAGTGTTACTATTTTATTTATGAAACATCTTTATTGCCGACTCAAACGATGACTTTTATTCGCAATGTCGCTAACGAGCGAGGTGGCATTAGACTATATAGAAATGGGTTTCGTGTTCTTCCATATGGAGAAAAGGGCAATGATTGGATGGGCTTAGATGAATCAACAAGAAGAAGAGTCGTATTAGCTCCTCATCAAAATATCAGCTTTTTTGGTTTTGTAGAAGTCTCAGGTGATTCAGCAAACATGTTTGATGAAACATCAAGTAGGGAGGGGGTAATTGAGAATGATGCTTTTCACGAATTAACAGAATTTGTTTATCGTTCTATTGCTACGGCTGTGATTAAAATTGCAGAGTTAAGACAAAGAAAAGGTAAAACATCACAGAAAAATTGGTTGAAGAAAGAAAGCTCTGCTACAGAAAAGGTTGATAGTGCAATTCTTAAGATAAAAGAAGCATTTGAAGATTCTGATTTGGAAGACCACTCAGATGAAAATTTTAAAAAAGAATGGCGGGAGCAGTCAGATCATAGAAAAGAAAAATTTGAGGAGGCCTTAAATGACCTATTACAAGGACGAGATGAGGAAAAGATTGAAAAAAAAGGGTTAATTGATGAATTAAATATGTTACGTATATTAGCAGGTCTAGGCTTGGTAATTGGAGAATTTGTTCATGAAATTAAAAATTATTTTCCAGGAATTCATGCTGAAACAAGTTTTCTAAGAAGTGCGTTAAAAGAGTATAAAGAAGGCACTGAGAGGGTTAATAATTTAGAAAAGAATATTAAATCATTAACTACATATTCATCATATTTTGATGAAGCAATTTCAAGAAACGTATTAAGAGAGTTAGAATCAATTGAATTAAGGGATGTTGTAAATAGGTTTGAGGAAATTATTCAAAATAATCTCGAAAGAAGTAAGATCTTATTTTTAAAACCGGTTTTTGAAGGATTTGACCTTTTTACAATACCAATGCACCCTTCAGAATGGGCATCAATTCTTTTCAATTTATTTACAAATTCAAGAAAGGCAATTCGTAGAGCATGTACAACGGGGTGTATTTTTATTAGATGTGGCCGTGATAATGGTTATGTCTTTCTTGAATTCTCAGATAATGGTGATGGAATACCAAAAAGTGAAGAAGAATATATTTTTAACGCATTTTATACTACTTCATCTGCTGCAGGATTTTCCGCTAATGAAGCTGATACATTAACAGGAACTGGCTTAGGATTGAAAATCGTGAAAGATATAGTTGAGAGTTATAATGGCAGTGTTTTCGTTACAATACCTCATGTCGGATTTTCGACAACATTTAGAGTAGAAGTTCCCGAATTAAAAATTGAATAATATATGAAACCAAAGTACTTATATATAGATGATGAGAATCCAGATGCTTTAAGATCAATTATAAATGGTTTTAATGATGTTGGTGAAATTGAGGTTGAATTAGTAGACCTTGAGAAATTAAGAGACTTCGAGTCTCTTAAAACTTATATTAGTAAACAGAAGCATGATGGCCTTATAATCGATTTAAGATTGGATGGCGAAGGAGAGAATAGACTCAACTTTCCCGCAACAACGTTTGCACAAGATATAAGAACTTTAGCAGCATCCAATTTGATTTTGCCATTTCCACTAGTGTTATGTTCAACAAGCCCTAAGATGAGAGCTACATATGACGTAGACAAAACGAGTCATGATTTATTTGATTATAAATTTGAGAAGTCACTCACTCCTGATTGGATAAAGTTTTCTACAAAATTAAAAAGTTTGTCAAAATCATATAAATGGTTGAATGATGAATCACGTAATCTTGAAGAAATATTAGTGAGGAAAGACATAAAGCAATTAGATAGTCGAATATTTGAAAAACTTCTTGATGATGAACAAGTTTATAAAGCTAATGATATTGCCCAATTCGTTATTAAAGAATTATTCCATCACCCGGGTATTTTGATCAAAGAAAGAATTCTTGCGGCACGTTTAGGTGTTGATATTGAGGCCTCTTTTGATGAATGGAGTAGATTTAAAATAGATTTTGCAAGTGATTGCAAATATAATGGAGTTTTAAGTGATGGTTGGGAAAGATGGTGGCATGATAAAATTAATACAAAGTTTCAAGTGATGTCAAATGGAAGAAGACTTCAAAATTTAAATGCAAATCAACGAGTTGAAATTTTAAATGAAGTCGGATATCATTTGTTGCCAGCTAAACCAATTGAGCCTAATTGCAAAAGTACCGAATTTTGGACAATTTGTGAATATTATAAAGCCCCACTTGATCCAATTGAAGGTTTCAAAATATTTGAATCAACCGAACTTAAACCTTGGCAGGAATCAAAGTATTTATCATTTAGTGCTGAATTAGAAAGAAAAGGGAGAGATAAAGGATTAAGACCACACCCATCGGAATTACAAAGAATTAGTGATTTAAAAGAAATGATATCATAATGACAATTCCTCATAACATTATGCATTTTAGGAGGCAACGCGCTTCTGAGCTTAGAAGGTTTGCAGAGAAATTGGAAATGTATGTCGGTAGTGGCATAAGTACTAAACTTTTCTTAGGTGTAAATCAATTAAATGATCCTAGTTTTATACCATTTTATAGGAATGAAGTTGGTATAATGGTGAATACTGATGTGAATTGTTGGGGTTATTCTATTGAAGACATTAAGATTGACATTAGTGCGGACAGACATTTAAAACCAAAAGAAATAAGTAGGGCTGAAGCTTATTTAAGTATAAATTTGGTTTCTGACTTTCGGAATTGGGGGAATGTTAAAGACCCTTTCTGTGAATTATCATTTAATGTCATAATTAAAGGATTAAAACCAAAAACCAAGGATGGAATTCATTATTTTGGTTTCCATTTAGACAGACATCATGAATCTCTTCTTTCTGATGAGCTTCATCCTGTATATCACCTCCAGTATTTAAATAATCCCAAAAAAAATGTGGCTTTTGATTATGGTGAAACATTGAATATTGATTCACCCAGATTTTTACATTATCCAATGGATTTAATTCTAGGTTTATCATTTCTGATTGCTAATTTTCAACCATTAAATTATTCACGACTAATTGACGATAGGGAATTTGTAAAACTAATTAAAGATTCTCAAAATAACATTTGGAAGCCATATAGTTTTACAATGTCAGATCATTGGCAAAATGATGGTTCTCCTGTGGAATGGAACAAAACAGCTATTTGCCCTTTTTTAGTATGAAAAGAGAGTTATTTAGATATTTAAGTTCAATTTCATCAATGGAGCCAGTTTCAGTTGATAAATTGATCATTTCATCATTTATTAATATAAATGGTTTATTAAATATTAAAAATGAGTTTGTTAAAAAATATATAATTTATTCTACTGATGAAAACGATTATATGCACCTTCAAAATATTATTAGTATTATAAAAAGTAAAAATCAAGTGTTTGATTTTGAAACTTTAATTCAACTATTTGAATATGTAATTTCACCAATTGATAAAATTGTAACAGGTGCAGTTTATACTCCCCAAAATGTTCGAAGTTACTTAATATCAACAGCATTGTCATCGACTCCATTTTTTTCTTCTACTTGCAAAATTGCTGATATTTCATGTGGATGTGGTGGATTTTTATTTGATGCCGCTAAGCAAATAAAAAGAATTAAAGGGTTTAAATACTCAAAAATATTTCAAAACCAGCTATTTGGTTTAGATATTCAAGAGTATTCAATTACAAGATCAAAACTATTACTTTCACTACTAGCCATTTTTGAAGGAGAAGATGCAGAATTCTACAATTTTAACCTATATGTTGGTAATGCTTTATCATTTGATTGGAAAAGTGAATTGGTTGGTTTTGAAGGATTTGAAATAATTGTTGGAAATCCTCCATATGTATGTTCAAGGAACATTTCAGTAGAATCAAAGAGTCTATTAGAAAATTGGGAAGTGTGTAAATCTGGTCATCCAGATTTGTATATTCCTTTTTTTCAAATAGGAATTGAAAATTTGTCACACGGAGGGGTTTTAGGTTATATCACTATGAACACTTTTTATAAAAGTATTAATGGGAGAGCACTTAGAGCGTATTTTGAAAACAAGCTATTAAGGTTTAAGATAATAGACTTTGGCAACAATCAAATATTTGAGAGTAAGGCTACTTATACTTGTCTTTGTTTAATTGAAAAAGTTCATTCTATTTTTCTTGAGTTTACTAAAGGAAATGCTAACACTTTGTTAGGTGAAATTAAATATGAAAAAATTAAATACTCTGAACTTAATGCACTTAAAGGTTGGAATCTATATCAGAAAGAGTTTTTAGATAAAATTGAGAACGCAGGTGAATCATTTGGCAATTTATACAAAACAAGAAATGGAATAGCATCTCTAAAAAATAGTATTTTTATTTTTAATCCAATCGATGAAAGTAAGGATTATTATTATCTTCTTAACGGTAATGTTTATGAAATTGAAAAAGGCATTTGTAAGGATATAATTAATCCAAACAGATTTACACAAGCGGAAAGCGTAGATTCAATTAGAGAAAAAGTGATTTTTCCATATGATTATATTAATGAAAAAGTTCAACTCTTAAATGAACAGGTTATTAAGAAAAAATATCCCAAAGCATATTATTATTTAACAGAAAAAAAGAATATTCTTTTGACTAGGGATAAAAGTTTGGGCAACTATGAGAATTGGTTTGCATATGGACGAAAACAATCTTTAGAAAAAATGAAGTATAAATTATTTTTCCCTCATATCACACCAAGTACTCCGAATTTTATTATAGATATGAATGAAAATCTTTTGTTTTATAATGGTCTTGCTGTGGTTACGGAAAATGAATTAGAACTACATTTCCTAAAAAAGCTAATGTCATCTAGATTGTTTTGGACATATATAAGATTATCTAGTAAACCATATGGCTCAGGCTATTATTCGTTAAGTCGAAATTACATTAAAAATTTTGGCATATATAATTTCAATGTAAAAGAGAAAGAATACATTATCAATGCAACTTCAAAGTATGATTTGGATTGTTTTATTGAAGATAAGTATAATATACAACTAGATGAAAAAGATCTACTTATTTATTAATATAAACAATCGGAATTGCGTCGCATGCGCGCCGCCATCCTCGGGGGGTGAACCTGCAACATTTTAATGGCAATGGCCTTGCAGGCCAAACGCAGAAAAGTTAGAAGGGACTAAATTCAAGCAAGCTTGATTTAGTCCCTTCTAACTTTTTGCTACGAGCTAAAGCTCGATTGCCATTAAAATGTTGCGGAGAAAGCGGGATTCGAACCCGCGGTACCCTTTAGAGGTACACACGCTTTCCAGGCGTGCCTCTTCAACCACTCGAGCATCTCTCCTTTTTGGTGCAGGTGGGGTGGTTGGTTTCCCAAAT